>Ga0315281_10003785_pt1 | contig 22122 bp, 27 predicted proteins | sample YL17G07_0_MG_FD_204540 | JGI IMG/M metagenome (GOLD analysis project Ga0315281, IMG submission 204540) | Sediment microbial communities from Yellowstone Lake, YNP, Wyoming, USA - YL17G07_0 | ecosystem: Environmental > Aquatic > Freshwater > Lake > Sediment | place: USA: Wyoming | collected... | reverse complement strand
CATCCGCACGGTGTATTTCGACGATGGCCACGTGCCCGCCGCGAATCTCCTCGGCCCGTTGAATGAGGGGTGGCCCGTCGTTCTCCGCGCCTTCAACCGGGTGCGGCTCTCCCTCGCGGCGGCGGCGCTCGGGGCGGCGGAAGGCGCGCTGGCGCTCGGGGTCAAGTTCGCCATCGAGCGCAAACAGTTCGGCGTTGTCATCGCCCAGAAGCAAGCCATGCAAAACTACGTCGCCGATAGCGCGGTGGAGATTGAAGCCCTGCGTCACCTTGTCCAGTACACCGCATGGCTGGCCGACACCGGGCAGGATTACGGACGGTACGCCAGCATGGCCAAGTATCTCGGCGCGCGCGTGGCCAAAGACACCGCCAACAAGATGTTGCAAATTCACGGCGGCTACGGCTTCAGCGACGAATACACCATCTCGCGCGTCTACCGTGACGTGCGCGCCCTCCGCTTGCTCGGCGGCACGGACGAGATTCAGCGCTACGCCGTGGCGCGCGGAATTTTTGACGAGCAGGGAATAAAGATACAACCTTGACGAAGGACGGACGTCGAAGGAGGAAAGTTTGGCCTTCGTCATTCGTCATCCATCATGAAAGGCACGTTATGGACCTCACCTTCTCCCCCGAACACCGCGCCTTCCGCCGCCTCGTGCGCGAATTTTGCGAAGAAGAAGTCGCGCCCCGCGCGAAGAAAATTGACCGGACCGGCCAGTCGGATCCCGAACTCTTGCGGATGATGGCCGACCTCGGCTTCTTCGGCGTGCCGTTCTCGCAGGAAGTCGGCGGCCTCGGCCTGGGCGAGACCGGCTACTGCATTTTCTTCGAGGAGATCAGCCGTCACTGCGCTTCGACGGCCACCACCATCGGCGCGCACATCGGCATTGGCGCGATGAGTCTCTACCTCGACGGCTCGCCTGCCCTCCAGCGCAAATATATGCCCGACCTCTGCGCCGGAAAAAAGATTGCCGCCTTCGGCCTCACCGAACCTAACGCCGGTTCCGACGCGTCCGGGATTCAACTCCGCGCCACCCTCGAAGGCGACTCGTATTTCCTCGATGGGCAGAAGATGTGGATCACCAACGGCCCCATCGCCGACCTGATCTTCACCCTCGCCATCACCGACCCGGCCCTCGGCGCGCGCGGCGGCGCGACGGTCCTCGCCGTCGAGAAAGACTGGCCCGGTTTCAAATCGGGCCAGCCGGAAAAGAAGATGGGGTTGCGCGGCTCACCCACCTCCCTGCTCACCTTCGACGAAGTGCGCGTGCCCAAAGAGAACGTCGTCGGGCAAGTCGGCCTTGGGTTCGTCACGTTCATGAAGACCCTCGACATCGGGCGCATCTCCATCGGCGCAGGGTCACTCGGCGGCTCGCAGGCCGCGCTCGACGCTTGCGTCCGCTGGGCTAAGGCCCGCGCCCAGTTCGGGCGGCCAATCGCCCACATGCAATCCATCCAATTCATGCTCGCCGACATGGCGACCGAGATTGAAGCCCTCCGTTCGCTCGTCTATCGCACTGCGTGGCTGGTGGACAACGGCCAGCCCTTCTCGCGCGAGGCCGATATGTGCAAACTCTTCGGCTCCGAAGTGGCCAGCCGGTGCATTGACCGCGCCCTGCAAATTCACGGCGCGCTCGGCTACTCGCGCGATTTCCAGATTGAGCGCGGCTGGCGCGACGCGCGCATCGCCGAAATTTTTGAGGGCACCAACGAAATTCAGCGCATCGTCATCGCCGAACATCTCATGCAAGAAGTAGGCGTGCGTATCCGACCCTAGCCGATAGCCAATAGCCGATAGCTGATGGCTGATAGCCATACGCCATCTGCCACGCGAAGCGGCCATCTGCCACCTGCCATGAACATCCTCGTCCTTCTTCATTCACTTCTCGACCCCGCCGGTTTCACCATCAACCGCCGCGCGCAAAAAGTTTTCGTCAACCACGAGAACTACATTCTCAATCCATCCGACAAAAACGCGCTCGAAGCGGCTCTACAACTAATCCCCTCCCCTGTTGCGAGCAGTTCCGCAACGGGGGAGGGTCAGGGTGGGGGTAGCACTGTTACCGCCGTCGCTCTCGGCGACTCGCACGCCGCAGATGCCTTGCGTCAGGCGCGCTCAATGGGCGCGCATCGCGCCATTCTTATCCAAGATCCGACTCTCAAACAAGCCGATGCTTTTGTCGTGACCAACGTCCTGCGCGGAGTTGCCCAACATCTTGGCGATATTGATTTGGTTTTGCTCGGCGCGGAAGTCCTCGACGCCGATCTCGCGCAAGTCGGCCCGCGCCTGGCCACGGCCCTGGATTGGCCGTTCATTGCCGACGCGCACGCGATTGCACCGTCCCGCGCTCCGCGCGAGCGGTATCGCGGGAAAATCGCGTCGGGCAAGATCGCGGAGCATCCCAACGGGGGTAACCACCGGGGGCCGGGAGTCGCAGTCATTGTCAAACAACCCGACGGCTTTCACCAACTCACCGCCGATCTCCCCGCCGTCATCTCCGTCGCCGTGCACAGCAATAAGCCGCGCTATCCGCATGGCCGCGCCATCGTAGACATCTATCGCGCCCCGGAGGCGGTTGAGATTCTCGCCGCCGCCGATCTGCGCCTCACCGCCGCCGACCTGACTCCGCTCGTCACCCGGCGCGGCGAATCCTTCCCGCCGGAGCGCGAGTTGGGCAAACGGCTGGAGGGCGGCCTTGACGAAGTGGCAAACCAATTAGCCAATGTGATTCGAATGAAGTGAATCGGAGCGACAGAGCGGGGCGCAGGAGAATTTCTCCCCTGCCCCCTTGCGCCCCTGCTCCCCCGCGAAGATTTATCCGCACGCCGGAGTAAGCACATGGACATCGCCGACCTCTCCGCCCTCCCGGGCCCAGACCTCACCGCCGAAAACTGCGCCGACCTGTGGGTGGTCGTGCCCGACCTCAATGCCGCGTCACTGCTCGGCGAAGCCCGCCGCCTCGCCGACTCACTCGGTTGTTACGTCCACGCCATCGTGCCGGACGAAAGCCTGAGCGAACAAGCCATCGCCCGCGGCGCTGACCGCGTCCACCCCGCGCCCGAGGCCGTCGCCTGCCTCGCCACGCAACAGCCGGAGTTCGTCTTCTTCCCGCTCGCGCACTTCGCCGAGGCCGCGCGCCTCGCCCAGCACTTCCGCGCCGGCCTCATCACCGACGCGCGCAACCTGAGCGTGGACGACTCGACGCGCGCCCTCCTCGGCTCGCATCCCGTTTATGGCGGCGATTATTGGGTGGACGTCTCGACGGCTTCCCCGGTTAAGATCGCGACGCTTGACCCGAGAGTTTATCCGGCCCTCTACCCCGACCCCGCCCGCGCGGGTGAGGTGCTCCCCAGCGCTGTGCCAGTCTTGGAGAGTCGCGTTCACGACACCGGCCTGGTTGTTTATCAACCTCAACCCTGGCGGCCCCTCACCAAAGCCAAAATCATCGTCGCCGTCGGCAACGGCATCAAAGACGCTGAAGGCTTCGCCCTCGCGGAGCAACTCGCCCAAAAACTCGGCGCTGAAATGGCGGCTGACCGCTCGGGCGTGGATTTCGGTTGGGGCGCAGAAGACCGCCTGGTCGCCGTCACCGGCGCCGAGGTCGCGCCCGAGTTATATATCGCCCTCGGCATTCGCGGCGACACTTATCACAACGCCGCCATCGTCGGCGCGAAGCAAATCATCGCCGTTCACGCCAACCCGGAGGCGTCCATTTTCACGATTGCCGATTACGGCGTCGTCGCCTCGCCCAAAGAGTTCTTGCCTAAACTGCTCGCGGCTCTTGATTAACTGAGACCTTGGGGGTCTTGAAAACCCCCAAGGTCTTGGCCATTTCATACTCCACGCGCCTCCTCCTGAGGCGCGTTTTGTTTCCCCTGACATTTATCCTATAAACACGCGCGCCTCGCTGTGACGCGCTTCATAGCCGCTCGGCCTCTGCAAGGCGAGATTGTCGCCGAAGAAATGCGCGGGCAATTGCTGGAGATCAAGCGCGTCCACGTGCGCTCCGAGGCGCTCATGCACGGGCAGGCCGAAGCCGAGAAAGTGCGCGCCTTCTTCGACGGCCTCGGCGCGGAACTCGCGCCCGACTCGAAACTGAGCATCTTCAATTTGCTCCGCAAGCAGGAGGCGCTCGAAGCCCTCAGCACCGGCAACGCGCAACTCTACTTCACCCCCGCTGACGTGGACTTGAGCATTGAAACGCGGGCGACAAATGGGAAGAAGGTGGTGCAAAACAGCAACGCCCCCGGATAGTCTTGGGAGCGTTGCGCCCCCAATATAAGTAGTGTAAATTAGTCAGGGTACCACTTATGCTCCGCTTTGCCCTCTTCGACCTCGACGACACGCTCTACCCGCCCAGCACTGGCTTGTGGGAAGCCATCGGCGAGCGTATCAACCTCTATATGATTGAGCGGCTGAACATGGAGCCGCGGGAAGCCCGTCTCCGGCGCGACGGTTACTTGCTCAGCTTCGGCACCACGCTCAACGGCCTGCGCCACGATTTCAACATTGACCCCGCCGACTATCTCGCCTTCGTCCACGATTTGCCGCTCGCCGACTACCTGCCACCCGACCCGGCCCTCAACGGGATGCTGGCGCGGTTGCCGCTCACCAAAGTCATCTTCACCAACGCGGACGCGCCGCACGCCGAGCGTGTCTTGAATTGTCTCGGCGTCGCCCGCCACTTTCAACACATCTTCGACATTCACGCGCTCGACTTCGTCAATAAGCCCGATCCGCGCGCTTACGCCCGCGTGCTGGAACTGCTCAAAGCCCAGCCGCCGGAGTGCGTCTTCGCCGAAGACTCGCGGCGCAACTTGCTTCCCGCGCGCGAGTTGGGTATGCTCACCGTGTGGGTCACGCCCAACGGCTCACCCGACGGCGTGGATTATCAAATCGCCAGCGTCTTGCAATTGGAGCGCGTCCTCGCCGGAGTGATTGGGCAAACGTGGTGACTACTTATCCAACAACGGGCAAACTTGCCCCCTGTGCAACTGCAAGACGAACTTAAGCGAACCGCGAAGCCTATGTCTGACTCTGATCTCGACTCCGCCCGCGCGGTCATCTACGGCCTCGCGTTAGGCGATGCCCTCGGCTGGCCGGTGGAATTTTTCGCCCGCTCACATATCCGTGCCAAATACGGGCGCGCCGGGATCACCGTCCCGCCCGACCCCGCGCTCTACACCGACGACACGCAGATGTCCACGGCCATGGCGGAAGCCCTCGTCGAGTCCGGCGAGAAAGATATTGACACGTTCATGACCTCGCTCGCCAATAAGTTCGTGGCCTGGAAGAACGACCCCATCACGGCCACCCGCGCCCCGGGCACCACCTGCATCCGCGGCGTAAACGCGCTCGAACTCGGCGCGCCGTGGAACGAAGCCGGCGTGAAAGATTCCAAAGGCTGTGGCGCCTGTATGCGCGTCGCGCCCATCGGCTATTTCTACCAGCACGACGTTTCCTCGTTAAGCAACATCGCCCGCTCGCAAGCGTGGCTCACCCACCGCCATCCCACCTCCGACGCGGCGAGTGTGGGCGCGGCCTATCTCGTCAAGCTGGCCCTCGACGGCGCGGAGCCGCAAGTTTTTCCCGATCGGCTCCTCTCTTTCGTCGGCGGCCAATCGGATGAGTTTGAAGAAGCGATTAAGCGCGTGATTGAAGTCCGCGACTGGCCCGACGCCGAAGCCGCGCTCGACCACATTGGCCGCACGCGCGGCGGCGGCTGGATCGCCGAAGAAGCGGTGGCGATGGCGCTCTACTGCGTGCTCAAGCACCCCGACAACTACACCGCCGCTGTCATCCTCGGCGCGAACATTGACGGCGACTCGGACACGGTGGCCTGCATCACTGGCGGCATTCTCGGCGCGCGCCTCGGCCTCGCCGCTTTGCCACAGAATTGGCTCACTCGCTTGGAAAACCGGGATTACCTCGGCCACCTCGCCGACCGTTTGGCGGAGAAAAAAAGTTCAATGACAAATGAAATCAAATGACAAATGAAAAATGAAAACAGATGAAACGCCATTCGCCATTTGCTATTTGCCATTCGTCATTCGCCATTTGTCATTTGCCATTTGTCATTTGTCATTCATCATTTGCCATTCAGCCTCATGCGTTCCTACCGTTTCGTCCTTGCCGATGTATTTACCGCAACCCCTTTCGGCGGCAATCAGCTGGCCGTGTTCACCGACGCGCGCGGTCTGAGCGCCGCCGAGATGCAAACCCTCGCCCGCGAACTGAACTTCGCGGAGTCGTCTTTCGTTTTGCCGCCCGATATGCCCGGCGCGGTGAAGCGCGTGCATATTTTCACCCCCGGCCTCGAAATGCCGTTTGCGGGCCACCCCACCATCGGCACGACCTACGTGTTGGCGCGCGAGCGGCTCATCCCGCTCGCCGGCGCGGAGACGACCGCACAGTTGCAACTCAACCTCGGCCTTACGCCCGTCACCATCATCGCGCCGGACGGCGAACCCGCTTTCGTGTGGATGCAACAGCGCCCCGCCGAATTTGGCGCAGTGTGGGAGGCCGCGACTCCACTGGCTCAGGCGCTCGGTCTTGAGCTTGAAGACGTTGACTCTGGCTTCCCGATTCAAATCGTGACAACGGGCGTCCCGTACCTCATTGTGCCTTTGCGCTCGCTGGATGCGGTGCGGCGCGCCCGTCCGGGGGGCGAGGCTCTGCGGGATTTGCTGACCCGCGCGAGCGTCGGCCAACCCGTGCCGGTGTGCGCGTATCTGTTCGCGCGCGAGACCGCCGCCCCCGGTCACGCCGCCCACGCGCGGATGTTCAATCAATCACCCGTGGATGCGCCCGAAGACGCGGCGACCGGCTCGGCGGCGGGGCCGTTGGGCGCGTACCTGCTCCGGAATCGAATCGTCCCGGCGGGCCGGTTAATCGTCGAGCAAGGTTACGCGCTGGGCCGCCCGTCGCTGATTCACGTCGAAGTCAATGAGCAAGGAAAAATCGCCGTCGGCGGCCAGAGCGTCATCGTCGGCGAAGGAGTAATGCATCTGCTATGAGTGAATTGCTGGCTAATCCCAAGACGTTGTTCGTCTTGTTGTGTCTGGGTGTGGTAGTGCTCGGCCCGTTCTTCACGCTGTTCGGCTTGTGGCGCAGAGACAAGGCCGTCATCGAAGAAGCCTCCAAATGGGGCAAGGTCTTGAGCGGACCGCGGGAGGGCCAGCAACGCCAGGCCGCGCAACTCAGCGAATTGCATAACCTGGTCGCTAATCTCAAAGCCTCCGACTCGGATAAAAAATGATCCGCACTCTCTACCGCAATAGCAAAGGCAATTTCACGACCGACGTGCCGCTCACTCACTGGCGCGTGGCCTTGCACGACGAGCCGAGCGTGTTCTGGGTGGATTTTAATCATGAGCCGTCGGAAGTGGTCGAACCGCTCCTGCGGGATATTTTCAATTTCCATCCGCTGGCCATTGACGACGCTCTACGCGAAGCGCACGTACCCAAGATTGACAACTGGGGCGAGTACGTCTACGCCGTGGTGCATGGCGTGCAGTTTGATATTGGCTATAAGCCATTCGCGGTATAATGTTCGGCGTTCAACGATTTCAGCTCGTTTTAGGAGAAGGCACATGAGTTTGGCAGGCAAAACTGCGGTCGTCACCGGCGCCTCGCGCGGCCTCGGGCGCGCCATCGCCATCGAACTGGCTAAACGCGGCGCGAAGATCATCGTCAATTACGCCAAAGACGCGGAGGGCGCGGCCCTCGGGGTCGAGGCCATCCAAACCGCCGGGGGCGCGGCCAAAGCCGTGCAAGCCGATGTCGCCGATTACAAGGCCGCCGAGGGGTTAATCAAATTAGCGGTCGAGACGTATGGCGGGCTGGACATCTTGGTGAACAACGCCGGGACGACGCGCGACATGGTCATCATGCTGATGCCCGAAGCGGATTGGGACATTGTCATCCAGACTAATCTCAAGAGCGCGTTCAATTGCTCGAAGGCCGCCGTGAAGACGATGATGCGGAAACGCTCCGGGCGCATTATCAACATCACCTCGGTGTCGGGCATTGCGGGCAACGCCGGGCAGACGAACTACTCGGCCAGCAAGGCGGGCCTCATCGGGTTCACGAAAGCGCTCGCGCGCGAAGTGGCCGCGCGGAACATCACCGTCAACGCCGTCGCGCCGGGGTTCATCCCCACCGCGCTCACCAATGATTTGCCCGCTGAGTTGAAAGACGCCACGGTCAAAGCCATTCCGCTCGGGCGCTGGGGGACGCCCGAGGAGATCGCCTATGCCGTCGCCTTCCTCGCCTCCGACGAAGCCGCCTACATCACCGGGCAAGTGCTAAGCGTGGATGGCGGGCTGGTGATGGGGTGAACTATGAGTGAAGAAACGCCGCGTCAAGGCAAAACCACGATTGCGCCCGATGTCCTGCTCACCATCGCCCGGCTGTCAACACTCGGCGTGGCGGGAGTCGCGCACATGAGTCCCGTGCCGGGCGGGGTCAACCGCCTTTTCCGGCGCGGCGTGGGCGACGGGGTGCGGATTGACGTGAAAGACCAATCGGTAGCCGTGGAGTTATATCTCGTCGTGAAGAATGACGTCAACGTGCAGGACGTGAGCCGGAACGTGCAGGCGGAAGTCGCCCGTGCCATTCACGAGATGGTCGGCATGGAAGTGCTCGTGGTGAACGTGCATATCGAGGATATCGCTTATCCGGCAATGCTCGGTGAAAGCCAATAGCCGATCGTGTATGGCAGAGAACACCTAGCCGGTAGTTGCTCCATGTTGGCTATCAGCCACGCGAAGCGGCCATGAGCCATCCGCCCTATGCCATCGGCCCCCAACCATGAAAGCTCGACGCAAGGCGCGCACCGTCGCCTTACAAGCACTTTACGAAATTGATTGCACGAGCCACGCCCTCGAGGACGTGCTCACGCAACGGCTCGAAGACCAACCGCTCGACGCGGAGTTGAGCGACTTCGCCCGCCGCCTCGTGGCCGGAGCGCGCGCCTACGCCGCCGCGCTCGACGAGTTGATTCAAACCCACGCGCCCGAATGGCCCCTCGACCAGATGGCCATCATTGACCGCAACATCCTGCGCCTCGCCCTCTGGGAATTCGCCGTGGACCGGCAAACCCCCATTAAAGTCGCCATCAACGAAGCCGTCGAACTCGCCAAACTCTACGGCTCCGACAGCGCGCCCCGGTTCGTGAACGGCGTGCTCGGCGCGCTCGCCACCCGCGAAAATGAAGTGACGCAGGCGCTCGCCAAAGCCGGACGAACGCAGAGTAAGGGCGAAGCATCCACTTGAAGATCATTTGATTAACCAAGCATCTGTCGGCAGAGGCTTCGCCCCTACGGTGAAATCCATGGAATTTCTCGGCGTCGGCCCGCTCGAATTTCTGTTCATCCTGCTCATCGTCCTCCTCGTCTTTAGCCCCAAAGACATCGCCAACGGGGCCAAGAACATCGGGCGCACGCTCAACCGCCTCTACAAGTCGGAGAACTACAAAATCTTGCAAAAGACCTCGCAAGAGATTCGCAACTTGCCCGAGCGCCTGGCGCGTGAAGCCAATCTCGAAGAACTGCAAGCCGAGTTGAAAAACGAAGCGCAACAAACTTCTTCGGCTATCCAATCCGCCGCCGAAAATCCTTTCCAAGCCTGGACCGCGCCTGAGCCGGACAACCGCATCGCCCCGCCGCGTCCCGTCCCGCCCGCGTCCGCCTCTTCCGGCGAGGATAAACCTGCCGGATGAAAAAATTTCCGTTCCTTTGGATTCTGCGCCTCGTCACCGCGCCGTTTCGCTGGCTCGACCGCAAGTTTCCCCGGCTCACCGCGCCCTTCCGCGCGCTCTTCCGCATCATTGCCTGGCCCTTCCGCTGGCTCTGGGGCCGCTGGCGGGCCGTCGTCCAATTCTTCACTGAGGTCCCGGATGACATCTCGCTCACCGACACTCTCGGCGAGGCCCTCGGCAGTCGGGACGCGTTCACCGAAACCTTGCTGGGCATCGGCCACCATCTCGACGCCCTGCGCCGCCATCTCCTCCGCGCCGTCATTGTCATCGTCCTCACCACCGCTTTCAGCTTCCGCTACGCCGATAAACTCATGGGCCTCCTCGCCGTGCCGCTCGGTGACGACGCCCAAACGCAACTCTACGACCTCGCGCGGCTCACTCTCACGCGCTTTGTCACGCCCGAAATCGTCACTCGCCTCCTGCAACTTGGCGCGCAAGGCCTGACGAAAATGCAAGTCATTGAGCCAACCGAGTCCATCGGCGTCTTCATGCGCGTCTCGCTCCTGGTGGGGATTGCGCTCGCCATGCCGTATATCATCTTTGAACTGTATCTCTTCATCGCGCCCGGTCTCATGCCGCGCAGTCGGCAACTGCTCTTCGCCGCGCTTCCCGCCGCCAGCCTGTTTTTCCTGCTCGGCCTGCTCTTCACTTACTTCATCATGCTTCCCGCCGCCGTCCCGTTCCTCTACACCTTCGCGGGCTTTCGCGCGGCGTGGCGGCCCTCGGCCTACTTTGACCTCGTCACCGGCCTCATGTTTTGGATCGGCGTCGCCTTTCAGATGCCGCTCATCATCTACGCCCTCGCCGCCGCCGGATGGATCAAAGCGCGGCAACTCCTCGACCAGTGGCGCATCGCCATCGTCGTCATCGCCGTCATCGCCGCCGCCGTCACCCCCACCGTAGACCCGGTCAACATGGGCCTCGTCATGCTCCCGATGATTCTGCTTTACTTCTTCAGCATCGCGGGCGCGTGGGTCGCACAGACGGGACGCCAACGCGAGATTGACAAACGGGCCGCGCAGATAAAAATGGAGACCGCGCCATGAGCCGCGAAAGCGCCTATATCCGGCACATTGTCCCCGCGCTGGAGTTCCGCGCCCTGCGGGACTCTGCCCCCTATCGCCCCAGCCAGTTTGCGGCGGACGGGTTCATCCACTGCACTAAAGAGCCGGAGATCATGTTGCAAGTTGCGAACAAATACTATCGCCACGTGCCGGGCGAGTTCCTCATCCTCGTCATTGACCCTGCCCGCGTGACCGCCGAGGTCAAATTCGAGCCGCCCGTCCCGCCGCCCGCGCCCGATTCCCCTCTCGCGCAGCATCTGTTCCCGCACATCTACGGCCCCCTCAACCGCGAGGCCATCGTCGAGATTCGCGTAGCGCGGCGGGCGGAGGACGGGACGTTTTTAGAAGTGTAATTTGGAGAAACCGGAAAATTCGTTATACTTTGATTGAATTGCCAATAGAAGGAGAAGGCCGATGGTCAGTGAATTTACAGCCGTATTTGAGCAAGCGGGTGAGTGGTGGATCGGTTTCGTCGAGGAATTGCCCGGGGCCAACACTCAGGGCGCAACGCTGAACGAAGCCCGCGAGAATTTGCGCGAGGCCGTCGCGCTGATTTTGGAAGCCAATCGTGAATTAGCCGAGCGCGAAACTGCCGGGCGCGTTGTCATTAAAGAGTCGCTAACTATCTCGCGCGGATGAAACGCCGCGACCTGATCAGCCATCTTGAGCATCACGGTTGCGTCCTTTTGCGCGAAGGCGCAAAACACTCCGTTTACTACAACCCCGCTAAGAAACGCACCTCAACTGTTCCGCGGCATACTGAAATCGCAGATTACCTCGCGCGCAAGATTTGCCGTGATCTAGAAATTCCTGAACCATAGTCTTTTGTTCGCATAGCCTCAACCGTCTTTATAGACCAGCGCCTTTTTCAACTTATCGTACTGGCTACACGCACGCAACAATTTCTAATCGCCTCTGGAGTTTTCATGCCCGGTAAATACTTTGACGACCTCGAACTCGGCGCGCGGTACAAACACGCGAACGGCCGCACCATCACCGAGATGGATAACACGCTCTTCTGCGCGCTGACGATGAACACCCAACCGCTCCACATCAACGCCGATTTCGCGGAAAAGTCGCAGTTCGGCCAGCGCATCGTCAATGGCCTGTTCACCCTCGGGCTGGTGGTGGGCCTCAGCGTGCCGGAGTTAACCGAGGGCACCATCGTCGCCAACCTCGGCTACGACAAAGTCGTTCACCCCAACCCGGTCTTTCATGGTGATACGCTCTACGTGGAAACCGAAGTGCTGGAGAAAAAAGAGTCTGCCTCCAAACCCGATCGCGGCATCGTGCGCGTGAAGCAGACGGGGCGCAAACCCGATGGCACGGTGGTCGTGGAGTTGGAGCGGACGATCATGTTTCTGAAGCGGCCAGCGGCGAGTGGCAAATAGCAAATTACGGAAGACGCACAGAGGAGAACTTCGATGATGGTTCGTCGCGCCCTGCTCTATATGCCCGGCGATTCGCGCCGGAAGATCGAAAAAGCCCTCACCCTCGGGGTGGATAGCATCTGCATGGATCTCGAAGACGGTGTGGCCCTCAGCCAGAAACACGCCGCGCGTGAGGTTGTCGCCGAGGTGCTCGCCACACTCAACTTCGGGCAGAGCGAAGTGTTAGTCCGCATCAATCGCTTCGGGTCGGGGCTGGAGGCGGATGATTTGACGAGCACTCTGCCCGGCCACCCGGACGCTTTTGTGCTCCCGAAGGTGGAGAACGCCCGCGAGGTGCGCTGGCTCGATGGGCAGATCACGCAGGCCGAGCAGTTGTGGGGCTGGCACGAAGGCGGTATCGGCATTATTGCCATGCTTGAAACGGCGCGCGGCGTGGTGAACTTAAAAGAGATTTGCACCGCCTCGCCGCGTTTGCAGGCGTTAATCTTCGGAGCGGAGGACTTGGCGGGCGATATTGGCGCAGTCCGCACGCCCTCAGCGCTGGAAGTGTTCTATGCCCGCGCGGCGGTCGTTACCTACGCCGCCGCGCACGATCTACAAGCGATTGACATGGTCTACACCGATTACAACGACACCGAGGGTCTCGCCCGCGAATCGAAGCAGGGCGCGCAGATGGGCTACGCCGGCAAGCAGGCCATTCATCCCAATCAAGTCGAGCCGATTCAAGCGGCGTTCACGCCGAGCGCTGAAATGATTGCCCACGCCCAGCGCGTCGTCGAGGCATTCTTGGCGCATCAAGCGTCAGGCACGGGCGCGTTTGCGCTCGACGGCAAAATGGTGGATGCGCCGGTGGTGAAAGCCGCGGAGCAGGTATTGGCCAAAGCGCGAGCGGCGGGAAAAATATCGTAAAGAAAATCTTGAACACCGGAGGTCTGCATGAACACCCGCCGCCTTGCGCTTCCTCTACTTGCCCTCGTCCTGGCCTCGCTGTCATGCACCGTGTCCGGGAACCTGGGCCAGACGCCTACGCCGTTGGTCGTCACCCCGCCCTCCCGCTCGGCCACGCTCTCCGAATTGCAAGCGGAAGTTTATCATCGCTAAAACTCAGTCATACTGGTCGCACCATGAACGCAACGGTGTTCCACAGGAGGGAAAAATGACCGATCTGATTGCTTTCATAGCCAAACAAACGCGCAGTGATTGGCTGGAAAATACCGCCCGCTTTGACCCTGAACTAATCCTTGTTGGCGTTTGGGCAAGCTACGAGCAATTTACTGACGCCAGCGTAAGAATCCCCGCCTTCGACATCATCCTGATTGATCTGGCTCACCCCGAGGCCATCTCATCCAAACCTTGGATTGCCCTCCATATTCTGTATCCCCAAACGCCTATTGTCGGAATGGTAGAACTATCGGTGTCCGAAACTGCATTACAAAATGCTATTCACGCAGGCGTACACACCTTCGTTGAATCGCAAAGCCCAACTCCTCAATTTTGCGAGGCCATTCGCGCAATGCGGGCAGGCGAGCCTTGCTTTCATCCACCGTGGATATACCAGCGGATGGCCGAGTTGTTCGACCGGTGGGACCTTGAGACGCAGACTATCGTTCAGATTGGGGAGCTTCAGCTCAGATTGAATGAGCGTGAGGCGCATTTAGGAAATCGTCCCCTTACTTTGACCAGATTAGAGTTCGATGTTTTGGATTATATGTCCTGTCACATTGGGCGCGTTGTCACTCCACAAGAATTGTTGCAGAAAGTTTGGAATTGTGACCCTGGATCGGGGGGAACGATGGCCCAATTGCGAAATTGCATTGCGCGCCTCCGCCGCAAGGTTGAGCCAGACCCCAAGCGCCCTCGTTATCTGCTCAATGTTCACGGGCACGGCTACCGGATGCCGACGCACGCGGAGTGGGAGCGGGCCACACGCTTTCTACCGCCCAAAAACTGATATTAAACTGATACAAAAAATTAATGCTTGACCGCAGGGAATGTTGTAGGATGAACGTTGCACACTCAGAGGATATGCTCTGAGTGTTGCTCAGGCCAACGCATTAATCCCTACAAGGAGAAAAAATGAGCGTCAAAAAGAAAGTCCCCGCAGTTTTATTGGCAGTCATATTGCTGGCAACTCAGATCGGAGTCGCGCTTGCAGACACTGGCACAAGTAATGATGTAATAGTGAATCAACAGATTGCTAACGGTCCTTCAAATGAAGACGCGAATTGGCCCATTACTCGAGTCGAAACTGTGCGACAGAAAGATCCTGCGACTGGAGAAGTTCACGTTCTAAAAACCATCTTTCGCGAAGCTCTCCCTGGCTTCGGTTCTGTTCCAAAGGACCCTCCTTGTCCTCCAGATAATGGTAAGTCTGTCACGTCAGCTTCGGTTAATAACTGTGCCTTATATCAAGGAGTTGTATCCGTCTCCAGCCAAGGTATTGCTGGCGGTATAACACTCAATGTAAAGCACTACGCAAATAAATTTTGCCCGAATAGCCTTTGCAGTCCCACTCTTTATCAACCATACCGGTTGGAGGTTTGGTGGAGCAGGACTAGCTCAAGCTGGACCGTACAAAATGCTGTAACAGATTGGGGTTGCTATGCTTGCTACAAGTGCGATACCAGCGCTTTTGGTTACCTCTGGCACAGTAGTTCTTTTAATCCGGCGTGGAATGCCAACAATACCTCCTATACTTACGTATATACTACCGGAGGCGGAACAGTATGGCCAGCTCTTCAATGGTTTGATCCTGGTGTAAGGATTGTCGGGGGCAACCATGGTACAGCGGTGATGGGAGGAAATCAATACTATCTTGCTACCCAAGCTAATTTCTAGCACACTATGACATAGGCAACGACACAAGAGATGATGATGCCAAGCCACAACTTACCTATGCCAACGACAAAATCAGTTGGGAGCAGGCTTGCCGGCCTGCTCCCAACTTTCCTTGTTTGTCTGCTACTAACAGCATGTCAGTCTCACGCTACTGAAGTCATGGAGTCAACGCCCACCCCTCCAGTGCAGGTGGACACACAAATCCTGCCTCCTATGACGCCAACTGCCACGCCGCAATGCGCCGCGCTGCCGGAGGGGATGACATTGATAGTGACGCCAGTTTCATCCTCGCCCGCCCCAATGGTACAGATCGAAGTGACCGGCCTTCAACCGGGCGAGCAGTTGAATCTGGTTTTTTATACAGACGTGGCCGGACAAAACTCGACCCGCATTGAAGAATTCCCGGCACAGCCTGCTGGGCCAGATGGACACTTTGTGATGAGGGACCAGCTTGCGCCACCGCCCGGAAGCGCTACAACGCATTGGCAGATCCAAATTGTGCATTCGCGTGGTGTGGCTTGCACAGAGATCACTTTACCGTAAATTGGAAACTGATATTAATAGGAGTTACGCAGTTGAGCGTGAGAGACAAGGGGCTTAAGCCCCTTGTCCAGCGTGATTAGCGTTTGAACTGCGTAACTCCTAAAGTTATCAACTCCTCCACTCAACTGTTGGTTAAGCAAAATTCCTCTCGGTTCTATTCTTCTTGATCCCCTATCCGTAGCACTCTACGCATTTTTGCTGGTTAGCATAATTGCGTTTGGTCAAATGATTTACCGCTCACTGGAGCGCCGGAAGCTGACGATAGGCGTTTATGCCGTAACGCTGGTTGCCAGTCTAGATGTTGCCGCATGGCTCTCAGGATTTTCTATTGGATGGATTTTATCCATCGTGAATGTCGTTATCGGGTCAGTTCTGACCACCTTGTCGCCTGACTATCGGCGACCGATTCTTTTTGCGACTCTGGCGAGTCTTCTGCTCGCCTTGTCTCTACGCGGTCACTTTTTCCTGGCTTACTATATTCTTCAAGCACTGTTGGCCATCACATCTTTAGGGGTAGCCGTACAAGTTACGCGCAATTGGAGTCGCCGAAAAGAGCCTGCCTTTGGTTCAGCAGGTATGGTCATGGTAGCGTGTCTTGGCGGGTTGGCATTGGTGATTGATCCCTTTGAGCCATTTGTTGCGTCAAAAACACTCGCCTTATTCACAATAGGGCTGAGCGTCATTTTACTGGTTCTCTCCAAAAACTACCGGTGGCACTATTTGGTTGTGGGTGTAACCAGTTTGCTGTTGTTTATCAATTTGTTGAGCCAGACCTCCTAGCCTGCAACTCCCACACTTCATTTCGCCAGCATCCGCGCCGTGCCACGCTTATTTCAAGAACATTCAAGTGCAATAACGCCGATGATCACTTCATGAATTCTTCACTCTGCGCCAGCAAAATGGCGGCGAGGATTAAGCCTGAACCCAGCCATTGCCAGGCCACGAGGGTCTCCCCCAAAATGAAAATCGCCATGATGGCCGTGAGCGCGGGTTCGAGCGAGCCGATGAGACTGGCCATGCTCGCTTGCAGATAACGCATACTCAGCGTGTACAGACCGAAGCCCGCCAGCGAGGGGCCAATCGCCAGGATGACGAGGATGAGCCAGCCGCTCCCCTCGCGCATGGTGAATAACGTATCGGATCTTTGCGTGAGGGCTAAACCGCACGCCGCGAAGAGAAACCCGTAAGCCGTCACCGTCCACGCATTGGCAAACCGCTTGGAACTCCACCGCCCGGCCACCGTGTAAATGCCAAACGCCATCCCCGTCCCCAGCCCCACGAGAATGCCCACGAAATTGACGCGCCACACTTCGAGCGAGTAAGCCTTCGCCACCAGCACGCACCCGACGAGACTTAGCGTCACCGCCGCTAACTTGCGCGCCGTGAGCGACTCTTTGAGCGCCAACCGCGCGAGCAGAACCGTAAACGCGGGCGAGCTGTAAGCCAACACCGTCGCCACCGCCGCGCCGTTGTACTTCACACTCAACGTCCACAGACTATTGAAGATCGCCAGCCCGAAGAAACCATAGCCGATGAAGAACGGCACATCCTGCCGCGAAATCCTGAGCGCCTGCGGTTGCGCGAAACGCAAGATGATGAAGAGCGCCGTCGCGATCATCAAGTCGCGCCAGAACGCCAGCGTGAGCGGTTGGAGCGTGTAATGTTTGAGCAGATAACTGATGAAGATGCCGGTCGTGGCCCAGACGGTTGTGCCAGCCAGAGCGATGAAGATGCCTTTGAGGCGAGGCGTCATGGGAACACCACCACGCCGCGCGCCACGTCGCCGCTGAGCATTGCGGCCAAAGCCTCGTTGATTTGCGGCAAGCGGTACGTCTGCGAGACGAGCGCATCGAGATTCAATTTCTTCGCCACGTACAAATCCAAAATGAACGGGAAATCCCGCGCCGTGTTCGCCGTTCCGTAATACGACCCCAGCACCGTTTTTTCCTGCCGCGCGAGGGTCGCGCCTGAAAGCGGCGTGACCGATCCCATGGCTGACAACCCGACGAAGACTGCCTTCCCGCCGGGCCGCGCGGCCTCCACACACTCCACCTGTAATTGGGGAACACCGACGGCCTCGAACGTGATCTCCGCCCCGCGCCCGCCCGTTATTTGACGAATGGCCGACACCCCGTCTTCCTCCGCGACGTTTACGGTGTGCGTGGCCCCGAACATTTTTGCCAGTTCAAGTTTTTTCGCGGACTTGTCCACCGCGATGATGCGCGCGGCCCCGGCGAGTTGCGCGCCCATGAGGATGCTCAACCCCACGCCGCCACAACCAAAGACCGCCACGCTATCGCCCGGCTGAACGGCGGCAGTATAAAGCGCCGCGCCGACCCCGGTCGTCACCGCGCACCCGACGAGCGCGGCCACGCTCAACGGGACGTCGGCCCGGATGGGCACACAGCACGGTTCAGGCACCACGCTAAACTCCGCCAAGGCCGCGAGGGCCGAGTAGTGATAGACCGGGTTCCCGTTCCAGCTCAAACGCGGCGTCCCGTCGAGCATCACGCCCGCCCACACCGGGCCGATGAACGTATCGCAAAGATTGGGCTTGCCGCGCAAACAATAGAAACAATGACCGCAACAGGGCGCCCAGTTCAACACAACGTGGTCGCCGGGTTTAACGCGCGTCACCCCTTCGCCAACGGCTTCGACGATCCCCGCGCCCTCGTGACCGGGGACAACGGGCAGAGGGTGTTTAGTCGCGCCCGTCACGAGATGCCAATCGCTATGGCACACGCCGCACGCCACGAGACGCACCAAGACCTCACCGGCTTGCGGCGGCGCGAGGTCGAGGGTTTCGATTTGGAGAGGCTGATGAGGGGCGGTGATGAGGGCGGCTTGAATCTTCATTGGCAAAAAGAGAACGCTGACGACGCTGATTAAGCCGATGATCGCTGATTTTTTTGACTCAGCGAAAATCAGCGCGTCTCAGCGCAGTCAGCGTTCCATTGAGGCTAGGCGCTTTCGCCAAATTTAGCGATGATGCGCGCGGTGTGCTTGACGCCTTGCACGAAGTTTTCGATGACCATGTTCTCGTTGGGCGCGTGGACGTGCGCGCCCGGGTAGCCCACGCCTGCTGTGACGACCGGCACGTTGAGCGTTTCGATGAATATTGCATTCGGGCCGGAGCCGCCGATACTGGGGACGACGCACGCCTCGCGGCCATAGGCTTCGCGGGCGGCTTCGAGCGTGAGTTTCACAAATGGATGATCGGGGTCAGTGCGCGCGGGCTTCTCGCCGCCGAGGAAGTTAATCTCCACGTTGTTATAACCTTCGGCATCCAGGTGCCGGCGGAGTTTCGCCACGATATCTTGCGGGTCCTGATCTGGCACGAGGCGAAAATCAACTTTGGCGCTGGCTTGCGAGGGAAGCACGGTCTTGGAGCCGGGGCCTTGATAGCCGGAGGTGAGGCCGCAGATGGTGCAGGTGGGCACGTAGGCTTCGGCGAGGCGCAATTCCGGGCCGCCCGTGAGGCCTTTGAGAAAGCCCTTCAGGCCGTAGCGCGTGAGCATATCCGCCGAGTCATCCGGCAGGGCGGCGACCAGATCTTTCACGCGCTGAGTGATTGGTTGCACGGCCTCGTAAAAGCCGGGGATGCGAATGTGCTCGTTGGAGTCTTTGAGTGTGTTGAGCGCCCACACCAAGCGCCACGCCGCGTTGGGAAAGATGGAACCGGCGAGGCCGGAGTGCGCGTCCTGTGAGCCGGTCTGCACGCTGAGTTCCACGTAGCAAATGCCGCGCAAGCCGAGATATTGCATGGGCACGCCCTCGTAATTCACGCCGCCGAATTCCCACACGCAGGCATCGGCCTTGAGCTTCTCGGCGTGGTCGTGGACGAAGGCTTCGAGATTAACACTGCTCGTCTCTTCCTCGCCCTCAATGACGAACTTGATGCGGCAGGGATACGCGCCCGTGGCGGCTTTCACCGCGTCGAGCGCGGAGAGGCGGCATTGGATGTGGCCCTTGTCGTCGCTCACACCCCGGGCGTAGAGTTTGCCCTCGCGCAGAGTCGGCTCGAAGGGCGGGGTCTCCCACAATTCCAGCGGCTCCGGCGGTTGGACATCGTAGTGATTGTAGAAAAGCAGAGTCTTGCCCGCACCCAGTGCGCGATTGCTGTTGACGCAATCGTGGGCACGGGTGTCACTCGCGCCCTCCGCCTCGCCATACACGACCGGGTGGCCCTGGGTGCCGATGATTTCAACGGTGAAGCCCCGGCGGCGGAGCATTTCGGCCACGAGTTCGGCGCATTCTTTAATGCCCACGCCCTGCGCCGAGATGCTCGGTTGCGCGCATAGGCGTGAGAGTTCGGCGATGGAGTCGTCCAAATGGTCGGCGATGTAGCGGTCAATGGCGGTGTAGTCGGTCATAGAGGGAGTCCTTTCGACGGGGTAGGATGCGCTATTCTATCACGCTCAGTTTTATTTGTTGACAAAATTTCCAGTCATGCTAAACTGTTCCTGCACGTCACCCTAAACAAAGGAGGCGCACTCAATGAGCATCACCCTCATCTGCAATTCCGGCCTCGCCTATCCCAATAGCGGAGAGGTTATGCCGACTCGGAGTGCGCCTACTGGTTGAGCGTTTTCAACGTCTGATAGACGGTTAACGGCCACAGTCGCACTCGCGCCCTGTGGCCGTTTTTGTTTTCTCCGGCCCGGGCCGCACGAATGCCTGTGGTCGTTTTATTTTTATTCTTCAAGGGAAAAGCCTATGTCGCCATCAACGTTTGACTTAAAAAGAACCCTTTCCTCCAACCGGCTCGTCGGGTTGTGGCGGATGCTGGCGGGCTTCCGGCTGAGATACGTCGGGGCCGTCCTCAGCCTCGCGCTCTCGACCACCGCCAAAACGGCCACCTTCTTTCTCATCCGCTATCTGGTGGACGACGTTCTCCGGCGGCCCGATATGACGCGCCTGCTCCCATGGGTGGCGCTGGGCTTCATCGGCCTCGCGCTCACCGAAGGGGCTTTCACCTTCCTCAGCGGACGCCTGGCCGCCGGGGCCGCCGAGGGCATCGCCCTGCGCTTGCGGAATTATCTGTTTGACCATATCCAGCGGCTCTCGTTCACCTATCACGACCGCACCCCGACGGGTGACTTGATTCAACGCGCCACCTCCGACGTGGACGCGGTGCGCCGCTTCTTCGCCGAGCAGGCCATCGGCATCGGGCGCATTGGCCTGTTGTTCACCGTGAACTGGATTGCGCTCTGGAATCTGAACACTGAACTCGCGCTGTTCTCGGTCATCGTCGTGCCGATCATCATGCTCATGTCGGTCTTCTTCTTCAAGCGCGTCTCGAAAGTGTACGAACACTATCAAGAGCAGGATGCCATCTTGTCCACCACCCTGCAAGAGAACCTTACCGGCGTGCGAGTCGTCAAAGCCTTCGCGCGGCAGACCTACGAAAAAGAAAAGTTCGAGCGCGACAACTGGGAGAAGTTCCAGCGTGGCCGCCGCTTTCTCCTGATGCACACACTTTTCTGGCCCACCGCCGATATATTATGCAATTCGCAGATGATCGCGGGCTTCACTTACGGCGCGCTGATGACGATGCGCGGCGCGATCACCCTCGGCGATTATCTGGCCTACATGGGACTTGTCGTCCTGCTCATCTGGCCGATGCGTGAGTTGGGCCGCCTGATTGTGCAAGCCTCCACCGGCATGGTCTCGCACGGACGGTTGATGGAAGTCGTCCGCGAGGAGCGCGAGCCGATTGACGAGGGGGCGCACCGGCCCGCGCGGGGGAGCCGCGCCCGGGGGGCGGTGGAATTTCTGGGCGTCGGGTTCGAGTACAAGGCCGAGAGCCGCGTCCTCAAGGACATCACCTTCTCCGTCGCGCCCGGGCAAGTCGTGGCGCTGCTCGGCCCGACGGGCTCGGGCAAGACCTCGCTCGTCAACCTGCTCCCGCGCTTCTACGAATACACCAGCGGGACTCTCACGCTCGACGGCATCGAATTGAAACATTACCCGCGCCAATATCTCCGCCAGCAAATCGGCATTGTGGAGCAGGAACCGTTCCTCTTCTCGCGCACGATCCGCGAGAACATCACTTACGGCGTGGGGCGCGCCGTGTCCGATGCCGAGGTCGAAACGGCGGCGCGGGCGGCGGCCATCCACGAAGTGATTCTCAGTTTCCCGGAGGGGTACAACACCCTCGTCGGAGAAAAAGGCATCACGCTCTCGGGCGGGCAGAAGCAACGGGTCGCCATCGCGCGCACGCTACTTAAAGACCCGCGTCTCCTCATCCTGGATGACTCCACCTCGGCGGTGGACACCGAGACCGAGGCTGCCATCCGCGAGGCGCTGGAAAAACTCATGGAAGGCCGCACCACCTTCGTCATCGCGCACCGCATCCAGAGCGTGATGGACGCCGATCTGATTCTCGTGCTGGAGCAGGGCCACATCGCCCAGCGCGGCACGCACGAAGACCTGCTGGAGCAGGAAGGCCTCTACCGCCGCATCTACGACCTGCAAGCGCGCATCGAAGTGGAAGTGGAGAAGGAAGTCGGCGGCTTTGAGGTAGA
>Ga0315281_10003784_pt1 | contig 22125 bp, 20 predicted proteins | sample YL17G07_0_MG_FD_204540 | JGI IMG/M metagenome (GOLD analysis project Ga0315281, IMG submission 204540) | Sediment microbial communities from Yellowstone Lake, YNP, Wyoming, USA - YL17G07_0 | ecosystem: Environmental > Aquatic > Freshwater > Lake > Sediment | place: USA: Wyoming | collected... | reverse complement strand
ATGCTTGCTTCTTCTCAATGGGCTCATGGCCCGTATTGTAACACAATCTTATCCTGACTTCGCCAGGATGTCCTTTTCATCCCAGCAGCAGAGCTGCAGGGTATTTCAGGACGCTTTTATAAAGCATAAAGCTCCGCAGTTTTCCCTCATCCGTCGTTTCCGAATGTTCAAGCGTTATCGCAAAATCCCCTTCACGATCACATCCACCGCCTCTTCCGGCGAAAGCCCATGGGCCATGAGCGTTTCCATCTGCCCCTTGTCCACGCTGCCGATCGCGGCCTCGTGCGTCACTTTTGCCAGCGGATGGGTCACCTGCACGAACGGGTAGGCCTTCGCCACGGCCTTGTCCTTCACGATCTCCATGCAGTCCACATGTCCACGCGCTCCCTCTGCATTGCCTTCGGTGATGCCGGTGATTTCGGCCGTTGCTTCGTCCTCGACAGCGACCCGTGCCTTCACCAGGCCCCGCGCGTTCTTTCCCGCAAGGACGACCTTCTCACGGATTTTCACCACATCGCTCCCATGGCCGAAGACCCGTGCGAGAAGTTCGACCACGGCATCCTCGCCCGCTTCGACGGTATAGTCTATTGCGAGCGTCCCTACCCTGCCCGTGGTGAGCGTAAAGTCCGTGAAATACCTGCCGTTCTTACCCACTCTCACATTAAGCTTCGGAACGACCTCGATGCCGCCGTACGGGCCGTGATAGTGAGTCTCGGAATATCGCATCTCGGCGTTCTCGCCGATGTCCACCTTCGCATCCATGATATGCCGGATCTTTTCCGCATTCGGAAAGATGCAATGGGCAATGAAGGTTGCCGAGGAATTCTTTTTAAGCGTGACCTCCATGATAATCTCCTGCGTGCCTTTTTTATGCAGCACGCCAAAGCAGAGGTGGACGGGATTCCGGAGCTTCACGCCTTCATGTACGGTGACCCGGGCGGAAATCCCCGTGCTCGTTTCATGCGCATCGACCTCGAGTCCTTCAACAGTTCTGGAGCTGAGGATTGAGTGCCCGCTGGCGGCGAGGTGGGCCGTACCCGTGTCCGTGAGCGCGCCCCGGTTCCCTCCGGCCTCTCCGAATGCGTCCATGAGTGCGTCGAGCTCAGACATAGTGGCACTCCCTGCTGGTATTGCAGACCTGACACTGACGGGCTTTATAGTGCTCGGCAACCTTTTCAGGCGACCCGGTGCAGATAATCGTTCCGTGGCATAATTGCGATGCACGGTCCGCCGCACGCGCAAGCTCCTCGCGATGGGTGATAAGCAGCACTGCCGCGCCGTTCCTCTTGAAGGCACTAAGCACATTAAGCACATCCTGTATCGAAAGCATATCGATGCCTGAGTCAGGCTCATCAAGGATCGCAAGTTTCGGATTCAGCGCAAGCACCGAAGCAAGCTCAATCCTCTTGCGTTCTCCTCCGCTCAGGCACTTATCGACCATTCTGTCCAAATACAGCTCCGGTGCAAGACCGACGAGTTCAAGAAACGGCGCGGGATCGAGTGTCTTTTGCTTCAAAGTGAGATAGTCCCGGACGGTGATGCCCTCGAACCGGACCGGTTCCTGCCACGCCATGGTGATGCCGAGCACGGCGCGTTCATGGATCGACAGATCGTTCACCCTGGCGCCGGACAGGCTGATTCCGCCTGATAACGGTTTGTAGCGGTCGCACCCCATGATGAGGTAAGCCAGCGTGCTCTTGCCTGTGCCGTTCGTTCCGAGGAGAGCATGGACCTCGCCGGGTTCGATTGCAAGGGACAGTCCCGCGAGGATGGGTGTTCGCCCGTCCGGCCCTCCTCCGTAGACAATGTTCTGTACGTCAAGCAGCGGCATGTGTTGACCTCAATTCTGCGATCCATTCCGGAATCCCGTCTAATCAGCCTAATACCCCAATTTTTTCGTCACCGTCGCAATGATCAGCGAAATTCCAAGCGCGCCCGCCAGGATAGCAAAAGAAATCGTCACGCTGTTCAGGAGTGCTGGATTCACCAGCAGCACCCCTCCCAGCCCGAGCATCATGGCTCCAGATACAAGCTTCAGCACCCGCCCCTGCCATTCAGTGAGTTTCCTGCTCCCGAGCGTTAGGGTAAACATCAGAACAATAATGAGGAGCGGGATGACATAGACGACATTATACAGCACAAGATACAGATAGTAGGTTGCCGTGGACAGGCGGTGAAGCGTCAGAATCCGCGTGAAGACCATGGGAAAGCCCGCTGTGCAGAGCAATTCGTAGGAGTTTGCCACGATAGCCAGAATCGTGGTGCCCGCAAGAACTGAAATCAGCGAAGTGGCCCTCATCAGTTTCCGCATCCGGTCGAACAGACGGGGCTTTGCGTTGTCAGGGATCGTGAGCGACAGGCCCTGTTTGAAGATGAAGAAGTCCTTGATGTTGATCCCCGCGATGATCACGGAAACACCGCCAGCTATCGTGGTGATAATCGCGACCTGTCCCATGACCAGGAACAGGTTCAGCCAGGCAGCCATAAAGAGGAAATAGATGAATCCGGAAAAGAAAACAAAGACCCCACCTACCAGCAGCATCTTGTTCCGCGATTGGGCATGGACGAGAATCCCAAGCAGTGAAAGGAGCACGAAAAATGCGCAGGGGTTGAAGCTGTCCAGCCCCGCGATCACCAGCGTCATGACCGGAAGTGAAGTGTCCCGCGCATCGAGTGTTCCCAGGAGCGGAATGTCCACTGAAGTGCCTTTGTCTTGCGTGGCAGGAACTGTTTCCAGAACATCGGGAACTGATGGAGAGGTTTTTGCTTTTCCCGGTACATGCCTGGCCAGAACAGCTCCCGGGTCAGTACAATCCATGATGCGGCATCGACCGAGTACCGCTTCGATGGCCTGTTTGGATTGTTCAGTAAAGCCGACAAATGACTTCCCTCCGACGAAGGTGATCGGCACGCCGGTGACCTGCATCCCATTACCCTTCAGCATCGCGGATAAAGTGGCCGCATTTTGTTTATTGTACCAAACCTCATAATCCTTAACGATCATTGTCGGGTATTTCTTCTTCATTTCATTAAGGAAGCGGTGCTCCTGCTCACAATGGGGACACCCTTTTCCCCAGAACAAATAGAGCACGAACGTCTTCGCACCCTCACCAGGTTGAAGAAGTGTACCTGGATCGACGCAGATTCCGCTGCGGTTTAACAACGCCCCTGATTCAGGCGGGCATAGCTTTTCGGGAGTCGCATTTTCTCCGGCCATGGCGACCATCGTTCCGAAAACCAGGACGATCAGCAACAAGATCGCAGGTATGCTCCTCAACATTAAAACCCTCCTCGAACGGATATGAAGTAGATCTGATTATTACGAAGCAAACCAGCTATCTTACTTCTATTTTAGCAAAAGAAAAGCAGATATAGATATATATCTATGCGAGGTGATCGAGGAAAGGGGGAAAACAGAACAGAAAAAACCGCCGCCCGATTGAACAGGCAGCGGTTCAGATTAAACCTAATAGCTCAGCTTAACAACTGCTGCAGGAAGAACCGCAGGAGCTCGGCTGCATGCCCGTGAGCACGAAGCCCTGTCCTTCCTGGAAATCGATGTTTGTGCTTTTGAGCATTTCGTTCGCACGCTCTTCCAGGAATATCTTCAAACCCTGCAACTCAAGGGTCGCATCGCCTTTTAAGGCTGCTTTGGCTATGTCCATAGCCAGAGAGGGGCTTCAGCCGCCCGGGACGACGAATATCCTGATTCCGTCTCCGGCAGTCCCCTGCTTTTCAACAACATCTTTGAATTGTCCTACCGCTTTGTCCGTTAAACTTACCATTGCTCCTCCTTACCTGTATCGTACATGATGTTCAATCCACTCTTTTACAAAGAACGGAAGGTTTTTGTATATTACCAGTGTATTCGACAAATCGCAACTGTTTTTTTGAAACCTGGGAACAAGGATAATACCTTGATAATCAACATAAAATCACCTGAATATGGGTTCCGTACGTGATCTCTCAAGCAAATAGGCCATGGAATCAATATCATAGGCAAATGTGTCCGGCAGGAAACCCTGCTCCCTGCAATACCGGAACATCGCTTCAAGAGTGTCTTTGAATTCCTCGCGCAACGTCATGAGTTCTCCTGTCCCCTGACAACCTTTGTGCGTTGCTTTGCAAGGAGATATATCTGCGCGTATTCCCGGGCCTCATCTGCCAGCGCGGCAAGCTGACCATCTGTTTTTGATGCGGTAATGATGTCATTGATCATAGAGCGACACTCCTGACGTTATTTCATCGGCGCATTTTTGCAATCATTGTTTTTCTTTTCCCCATGTCCTGCACGTGGCTTCCGGCCACTTATAGTCCTTCACTTCCTACACGAGCCCCCGCAGAAATGTTCGTGATACTTGATGAGGTCTTTTATGGCGACGTTCTTGGCTTTCTTCGCATACCGGACGTACTTGATTTGGTCGCTGGTGGTCGGAAGGTCGCTTCATGATGAGGAGCGCAACAAGGCTAAGACCGAGCGCAAAGGCGGGATACGACGATCAGAGAGATGGTATAGAAGCGGTAATGTGGTCTTATTGAAAAGCTGGTGCTTCTCGGCAAACAGTCTTCATGATTTCAACGGCCGATTTTTTAAGATCCTTCTTTGATATTTTCCATCAATGCCGTCGCTCTTTCCAAATTATCAGGAAAGCCTGACGGCCATAACCATATTTTATGAAATCGCAATAGGACGGCCGGAATGCCGCCCTATTGCGATCATTGCATATTACTTTTTTGCGATGGGTATTTTTTCACCATGACAATCCGTGCAGTTCTGCTGAGAATTTATCCCAACCGCCGCCGGCGCAAACCATTTATTGTCTTCTTCATTGTACTTACCATCCTTCCAGGCGTTCAGGTTTTCAACAACCTGATAGGCCATGGTTGCGGCCAAACGCGCGCACCTGTCTTTCCTTTCAGGACTTGCCAGCGGGAAACCGGATTTTTTCATCCATCTGCCTACCGAGATATGGCAAAGGGGTGACTCGCTTTTGGTTCTAGGGATGCTGTCCGGATTTATCTTCGGGTTTTTAGGAACATAGACAGGCATTGCCGTATTGGCGTAATAATCCATCAAGTTTGAGCCCATCGTAAAGCTTGCTTTGTGTCCAAGTACCTTCGGGCCAATTATGAGATTGACTACCGTATTGGCGCCCGAAGCAGTACCGCAAACGGTGCCCCAGTCCGCTATACCCCCGGCCAGGAAGTAAAAGCCGTCCACCGGGAACGACTTGTAAGGCTCGCCGACTTTCTCGGCAAGCTGGCTGAAAACGCTGCTGATGACAGCCGCGCCGCAGAACACTCTATACCACTCGTTATACGCCAGCTCCGCCGTTTTTGCGGGGTCGAGTTTCTCATAGGGCCAGGGCCATTTTTGGGGTGCTGCCTCTGCTTTTGACGCTATTCCTGCAAATTGCGCAACTGCCGCACCCACGGCGAATGCGCCAACTCCACACATAAGCTCCCTTCTTGAAACCTTTGTATCTATTTTTTTCTCTTCCATTGCTAATCCTCCAGTGGTTGCCGACTGTATTTCAGATACGCGACTTGGAAAAGACACGAGGCTTTTATACATTCCGCTGCGGATTCATGATCACCTTTCCACAGCCTTGTACGTCCCATCCCCGTTCCACTTGAAATTCGCGTTCAGATATTTTACGGTATACCCCTTCTCCGCGAGCAACTCATAGGCCATCCTCGCTCGGTTCCCTGCTTGACAATGCGCAATAATCTCCTTGTCCTTCGGCAATTCGGACCAGCGCATGTCCAACGTTTCGATCGGTATGTTTACTGTGCCCGGAATTCTGCTCTTGGAGACTTCACCGGCGCTTCTGACGTCAAGAACGATTTTGTCAGCGGGTTTGTTTTTAACTATCGACTCGAACTCCTCCACCCTGATCGTTCCGGGCAACGGTTTATCTTTATAGTCAATTTGCGTCAGAAGCGAATTGTGTTCAACCGGATAACCTTTGGCCTTCCATGCGGCAATTCCACCGCTTAAAATGGAACCGTTCTCGTAACCGTTGACTCTCATGACCCGGTGAGCCAACTCGGCATCGGCCTGGTTGTCGGAATAAAAGATGATTCGGGTCTTTTTCTTGTCCGAAGGAAGAGCGTCATACAGCTCTTCTACCCGTGCCATGGGGAAGTTGACGGCATTCTTGATGTGTTCCTTTCCCGCTTTTTCCGGAGTTCGCAGATCGACAAGAACATACGATCCTCCTTCATCCATCATGAATTTCAGGAACTCCGGCTCAGTGAACACCGGCAACCCTGTCTGCTGCCACAAGGGAAACCCGGCGATGAACATTTTTACATTCGTGTAGCCGTAAATTTCCCTCACGACGCGATTAAAATGAGGGCTCATGCCGCAACCGTAGCCGTTGCAGTACGTGACGATGAGCGTACTTTTGTCCTTAGGCAGCCGGTCTTTGAACTTGTTGAAGCGATAGAACGGCAAAGATATCGCGTTTGGCAAATGTCCTTCGTTGTAGTCGCCGACGCCTCGCACGTCGAGAACCACATAATTCGCTTTTTTAGGGTTCTTTTTCAGCAGGCCGCTGAGCTCATCGAGTTCCATAACCCTATCGGGCGGGAAGAACGACATGCTCGGTTTGTAGCTGATCTCCTCGGCGTAGACAACACTGCCTTCGTTTCTGAATTTTACCTTGACGGCTTCGTTATCCCCGAGTTGCTTAATCGACTGCATTTTTTTCAGTTTGGTATTCCCGTCATACCTGACGTTCCAGACCTCACCGCCCACCTGAACGCTGAATGTCGTATCGGCCTGCGTTCCCGCCTTGATGAGACCCCGTATGACGTTGGCCTCTTGCTTATGACATTGCGCGCAGATTCCGGCGACCTGCGCCTTGCCGCTTCCCGCCGCGGCGTTTCCGGCGGCGGCAATCATAACAGCGGCTACTATACTTGCGAATATTTGTTTTCTGCTCATTGCGCTGTTTCTCCTTTTGTTTTTATTTTTTCTCCGTATACCAGACCTGGTCCTCAGCCGGCAGCGAAAGCAGGGTCGCCCATTCAAGCCATGAGCCGTCATAGACCTTCACATCTTTATATCCGAGGATGTATTTTAGAATGACATAAGCATGAGCCGACCGGTCGCCGCTGTGGCAGTATACATAGATTGGTTTGTCGGGCGTGATCCCTTTAGCCTCAAAGAGCTTGCGGATCTCGTCCGTTGATTTGAAGGTGTGGTCTTCCTTGTTTATGGCGTCGGTCCCAACGACATTTACTGCATGGGGGATATGACCACCTCTGATGGTGCGGATGTTTTGGCCGGAAAACTCATCAGCGGGCCTGACGTCGAGAAGCGTTACTTCAGGCCTGCCGCCTGAAACTACATCCGCGTATATGTCGGACCATTTCAGAAGAATGGGGTTGATCTTGTCCACTTTGTATTGCGTTCGCGCGACAGGAATATGGCCGTCCATGACCGGAAAACCGAGTTTCTTCCAGTTAATCAGGCCGCCATTCAGCAATTTGAGCTTGTTCGTGTCGTGACCATAATATTCCATGATCACGAGCAGCCTGCTTGCAAAGAGGCTGAACTTGTCGTCGTAAGCAACGACTGTCGTATCTTTCCCTATTCCGAGCCTTGCCATAAGCTTTTCGAACTGCTCTTTCGTCGGATAAAGCGTAGGCGGCACTGATTTGATGTCGCCGAGGTCGAGATACCGGTTGACCACGACAGCGCCTTTAATATGGAGCTTTCCGGCAATGTGCTGATCTCCGACTGCGTCGGCTTTTTCGGGCACCTCAACGATCCTGATGTTTTTGTCCTGCAGGTTTTTATTGAGCCAATCCGCGTCCACAATGGACATCGCCCAGCCTGTTGTTGTCCACAGAAGAAGAGCCATTGCGATAGTCAAGAATGCTTTCATGATGCGCCTCCATATTTTAGAGTGCTCCCAGCCCATTGGGGCTGGGAGCTGTGTTGCCATCTATACATCGGGAGGATGTTTAGAAGCTGTGATTGAGGCCGACGGAAATAACCGAGGGATCCTCACCGGCGCCAGGGACGTACGCACCGCCCGCGCCGCCGGTGCCGATGCCGTAGGTAGCGTTCGCATCATTTTTCACGGCCGCATAAAGGGCGTATACCGTGGTGCGCTTGGAAAAGGCATGATCGACGCCGATTGCCGCCAGTGTCGCGCCGGTCTTCGTGCCCGGATCCTTGCCGTCAGCGGCAATTCCATAGGCGAGCTTGATCGTTTCCTTGCCGATTGTATGACTTACCGCAAGATAGTAGGCGTCGCGGCTGTTCACGGAGTCAGCAGTGTCGTCCTTGAGTGACTCGTACACAAGTCCTACTTTGGTATTGCCTGCGGTAAGACCCAGACCGGCCTTTGTGCCCGAGTTTTTCAGATTTCCGGATTTATCCCAATCGGTATAGCCATTTTTGTGAGTTTCGTATGCTAAAGAAGCATAAAGAGGTCCGGTGGCGTATGTTGCCGATACCGAGTACGCATATGGATTGCCAGTTGCTCCGTTGCTTGACTCAGCGCCTGACGTGCTCCTTGAACCCATGAGCTGCAATCCGCTCCAAGTGGGCGACAGATAAGCAACCACATCCTTGAAACGCAGATCGAAATTCACCTTGCCGTTGACGCTTGAGATAATGGAATTGTAATCGGCCATCGATTCCACAAAAGGGTCCAGCTTGCCGGTTGATATCTTGTACGGCGTGTCGTATGTTCCTGCGAGCAATGTTCCCCATTTTTCCGAGCGCAGGCCCACAAATGTGTTTCGAAAAGATATGGTATTCACATCCGTTGTTTTTGTACCGGTCACTAATCCGCCCGAAGTCGTGACCGAGGACACGACGCTCGAGGTCGTCCCGTCCATGTTGACGCCGAGTTCAACCTGGACGATTGCGCTCAGGCCGTCGCCGAGGTCTTCTGAACCCTTAAGGCCAAACCGCGACGAGTTGGAGGAAACCTTGGTGAGATTCGTGTCCGCTGGAGATTTTCCTCCCGTGCTGACAGCATCCACAGACAGTTTCGCCATGCCGTACATTTCTATGTTTCCTTTTACAAGGGATGGTTCTCCCTCTGCCGCAAATGCCATGGAACCGAACATGCTCACCGTGAGAGCCACAAATACTGCCAGAACTTTTTTCATCTTCTCCCCCTTTTTGAGTTGTCGCATTGGAAATAAATGGAACATTTTGGAAGTTATACTTCAATATGTGTGCCAAAATGGGGAAAGAAGAATAAACCATAACATCAGTGAGTTATATGAGAGCAGGTGTGAAGAACAATAGGTTGGGAATCGAAGGAAAAACTGCAAAATGCAATGGCACTGCAAAATGCAATGCGAGAAGTCTATTCGAGATTGTACTTTTTCAGTTTTCTCCAGAGAGTCGTGACGTCGACGCCGAGCGCTTCCGCTGCTCTCGTCTTCTGGCCATCGAGTAGCCTCAGTGTTCTCTGAATAAGGTACTTTTCCATTTCCTCAAGAGTCATAAGCCCGATATGGGAGAACGGGTCGCGCGGTTCACGCCTGATTTCATCGGGAATGGCCTGAGAAGTGATAACCTGGGACGGCTCCATGATGACAGCTCTTTCCATGACGTTCTCAAGCTCGCGTACATTGCCCGGCCACGGATAGGCGATAAACAGTTCGAGGACTTCCTGGGCAATCTCCTTGGCAGCCTTATGGAACTTTCCACTGAACTTGTTCAGGAAGTGATAGGCAAGCGTCGGGATGTCTTCTTTTCTGTCCCTCAGCGGAGGAAGAGGCACTATGACGACATTCAACCGGTAAAAGAGGTCTTTTCTGAACCGGCCTGAGGAGACCTCTCCCGCAAGATCTGTGTTTGATGCCGCAAGAACTCTTACATTTACGGGGACCGGCCGCGCCGAGCCAACCCTCATTATCATGCCTTCCTGCAGCACGCGCAAAAGCTTTACCTGCATTGCCTGTGAAGTGGCATTGATCTCGTCGAGAAAAATGGTGCCTCCGCTTGCTGTCTCGAATAATCCTTTTTTTTCATGCACCGCGCCGGTAAATGCCCCTTTTTCATGTCCGAAGAGCTCTGACTCGAGAAGCGTTTCGGAAAGAGCGCCGCAATTGAGCGGCAGGAACAACTTGGCGGATCGCGAGCTTCTTCTGTGAATAAGCTTGGCAATCAACTCTTTCCCCGTCCCGGTCTCACCCTGGATAAGAATGGTAGTATCGAGCGGAGCAACCTTGTCAATGAGCGATTGTATGTCCATCACCCCGCGGCTCGAGCCGATAAATTCGTCCTCCCTGAAGCTCATAACTTCCGCGGACAACCTTTTGTTCTCGGCAAGCAGCCGATGATGGTCCATCGCCCGTCCCACGAGCAGGGACAAATGGTCAGGATCAAAGGGCTTCTGGATGTAATCATAAGCGCCCTTTCTGATGGCTTCTATTGCCGATTCCACCGTGCCATGGGCGGTTACCATAATCACCAGCGTCTCAGGATTTGCCTCTTTTGCGTAAGTCAGAACGTCGAGCCCGTCAATATGGGGCATTTTAAGGTCTGTGATCACGATATCGTAGGCCTTTTCCTTCAGCATCATGAGGGCTTCTCGGCTATCGCTCGTCGAGGAAACATTATAGTTCTCCCGCGTAAGAAGCTCGGCAATGAGTTGTCTCATTCTCAAATCGTCGTCAACAACAAGAATATCAGGCACGTTTTTCCTCCACAATAGGCAACCTGACGACGAAGGTCGCGCCTTCACCGGCTTCACTGATCACATCGATTGAGCCGCCGTGGTCTCTGATGATCCCCACACATACCGAGAGGCCCAGCCCCGTTCCCTTTCCCACCGGCTTTGTCGTAAAAAATGGGTCGAATATTTTGCACTGGATGTCCTCCGGCACGCCTGGACCGGTATCCTGCACCCGTATCTCGATATGCTTTCCGCCTGACATAAACGTTTCCACCCGGATCGTACCCGATGTGTCGATCGCCTGCATGGCGTTCACCATGAGATTGAACAGGACTTGCTCGATCTGTCTCGGGTCAGCCGTTATGTCGGGAATATTTGAAAGTCGGGGGGCTATGGTTATTTTACTTTTATCCGTCTGAGGCGCAAGGAGCTTTATTACGCTTTCGATGACCTTGTTGATCGACACCGTTTCCTTGCGTGAGCCAGTTTGGCGCGAGTAGTCAAGGAGCCCCTGAACGACGCCGCTGCCTTTTTGGGCCTGCTCGGTTATGATCTCCAGCTTCTCCCTCTGAATTTCATTGAGATTGCCGTCCTTTAAAAGAAGTTTCGCATACCCAAGGATGTTCCCCAGAGGATTGTTTATCTCATGGGCTATGCCCGCGGACATCTGTCCGATGGCAGCGAGTTTTTCCGCCTGGCAGAGCATCACTTGGCGCTGATTTTCGTCGGTGATGTCCCTGAATGTCTGGACCCCGCCTATGGTATTTCCGTCGCTGTCACGAATGATCGAAGAACTGACCGATACGATACGCCTCCTGCCATCCTTGGTGATTATTTCCGTTTCCTTGTTCCGTATCGTTTTGTCCTCATTGTGCAGGGCGCAGGCGTCCTCGCAAAGTTTGGACTTAAATACCTCTTCACAATGCAATCCCAGGACCTCCTGTTCGCGGTACCCGGATATATCCTCAGCCGCGCGATTGAACGTTATGATCAGACCGTCGCTGTTGCTGACGAAAATGCCGTCGGCAATACTGCGCACAAGGGCCTCCAGCTTGTTTTTCTCCGTCTGGATCTCTTTGCCGCTCCGCTCAAGGGCCTCGAAGTTCGCATCAAGAGAAGCGGCCATATCGTTAAAGGCGATTGCAAGCTCGCCGAATTCTCCTCGCGGTTTCACGGCGATCCGGTCTTTCAGACTGCCCTCTTTTATCCTTCGTGTGGTCGCGATAAGGGTGCTGATAGGGAGAATGACCAGGGAGTTTACGAGCGCATTGTTGACCGCCAGTCCGATTCCATGGATAAGAATGATGAACGCAATGGCCGAGATAATAATATTCCTCGATATGGCGTTTACCCGCTCCATGGAGAATACTACCTCGACCTTCCCAAGCGTCGATCCGCCGATCTCAACAGGATAGGTTGCCCGAAGCGCGTCATGCTCGTCCTTCGATCCCCTCGCCTCGGCCAGGACCTCTCCATCCGTACGGATGATCTTGAGGGAGATAATGTCCTTATGCTGAACAACCTGCCTGCCATATCTCTCCATGGTCCCGTAGTCATAGGTCAGCATCGAGTCCATGGTCACGGTCGACAGGACCCGTGCGATCGATTCCCCCTTGTCCCTCATGTCCTCAAGGAGTATCTCCCGCTCTTTTTTTATCACAACCGCAATGATGATAATGGCGGAAATCGTCAGAATAACGCTCATGCGGCTGTAAAAATCTCTCTTCAGGCTCATACCGGGTTACCTGTCCTCGATGAAATCAACCACCTCGCGCGCCTGCCTGAAGTCCTCGTCCCGAACAGGCCCGAACTTCTCAAGCGCCGGGTCTATGCTCCTCAGGATGGTCTTATCGCGGATACCAAGCAGTATTTCTGCGGCTTTTTTCTTGATGTCCTCCGGAAGTCCCTTCCTGCAGACAATAACATGGGGCGGTATCGTGAACGGACCCGCGATAATTCTCACCGGCCTGTCACGGTATTTTTCATAGATGTCCTCCCGGACGCCCCCGGCGTCAAAATCGTTATGAGAAACCGCAAGTATAACTTTTGAATGGCTACCCAGAAAATCATAGGATTTGAGGTCTTTCAATTTCACACCTGCCTTGTTCAGCAAATAACGCGGGTAGAAATGGCTGCCATATGACTGAAAGTCGCCGAAGGCGAAGGTCTTCCCCTTAAGCTCCTTCAAGCCGCTTATTCCGTTTGCCTTCTGCGATATGATGACGAGCCTGTCATTCTTATTGTCACGCATCATGAGCCGTGCCACAAGTTCGACTCCCCCATACTTGTCCTTTGCCTTGATATACGGCGACGGCCCCATGAACCCAAGATCAACCCTTCCTTCCCCGATATTGATAATATGCGACATGTAATTCGGCGCAATCACGATCTTGACCGGGACGCCAAGCTCTTTTGAGAGTTGCTGCATCAGTGGCTCAAAGTTTTGATATATTTGCGAAGGAGTATCGTAGGGATAGATGCCGAAGGTAAGCTGGGAGGGTCCGGCAGCAAAAGCTGGGAGCAAGAACATTGACAGAATGACAACGCTCTGGATCGCAATCAGATATCTTTTTTGACTCATCAGTACTGCCTCCAACCGCATGTTTAATGCGATAAACCTGAGGTGATCAACCATTCAACAGTATATCGATATAAGTATAATATGAAGAAGAGATACCATTTTTTATATCGCTTGCACGAAGGGATATACTTCAATGGCTTTTGAGCTTATCACCCTACGGATATAATTGCAAATCAAATGCCATTATTAACGACATACTTCGAAAAGTGATGCTTTGTGTTTCTTAATCAGCTCGGGTTTCTTTTGAGCGTGCATGGACATGATAATAAGTCGCTTTTTGATCTTCCCTGCCACTTTTTTCATCGTTAGTTTGAGGATGTGCTTTATTTCACCGGCACATTCTTGTAATCGTTGTCCTTCCTCTTACCCAGATCCTTGCACGACGGTTCCGGCCATTTAAAGTCCTTCACTTCCTCTATAATGAACGACTCTTTAAGCGGCCTGTTGACCATCCGCTTCGCATAGGACCACTGGAGCTCCTGAAATAAGTCGATGTCTTTCGGCTCGAACACGCCGGACTCGATTTTTTTCATCTGCGTCTTTACTTCCTTGGGATAGACCGCCGGATTGAGCTTCACGTGTATGGTCCTGCCAGTTGAAACCTGCTGCACGTAGAATTCACTTTCCGTCAGGCTATTGTCGATTACGTGGCTCCCGAACCGTGCCCGGTTGCCGGTGAGATACGCAGCCACGTCGCCGCCGCAGGCTGAGTTGTTCGAGACGATCCTGAGGTCAGTGCGGTCGATGATCTTGTCAGGAAAGAGAAGATCGAAGGCGACGCGGAGCGAGGCCGCGCTTTCCACGAGCCCGCCGCAGAAATGGCCGTGATACTTGATAAGGTCTTTTATGGTGATGGTCTTGGTCTGCTTTGCGTACCGCCCGTACTTATTCTCCGTGTCCCGAACCTGGAAGACCGGGGCATAGGGAGCAGCCCCGAGCCATGCGGGAAAGAACCATTCTTCCGCAACATCCGCACCTGTTGAACCTGTCTTCGACAAGGGTTCTTGTGCGAATGTCTGCGACGCGAACAAAATAAATGGCAACATCGAGAGCATCACGGATTTCATAACCTGTCCTCCGAAATAATCGGCCCCGCCCCTGCGGGAATTCCGTTGTTATCTCTGAAATAATAACACTGTCACACTTCTGTACTTCAGCGACGATATTTGCCGGTTTTCCGTCGTTGTCAAAAATAGTACCTCGTCCGCATTTCCACGCGAAAGTCGTACGGCTTTTCGCCGAATTCGCCCAACCGGGATCCTGCCAAAACCATGGTATTGAGACGCAAATCAAGGTTCGTGATCCCCGTGTATGAGATTTCCGGCGAGAGTGAATAACTCCGGTCCTCCACGTTGACGATCGCCGTCACCGCAGGCGTCCAATAGAGGATGTCAAAGGGGTCCTTCTGGCTCACGCGCAGGTAGAGATACTGTTGCCCGGTGTTCGGCCTCCCGTAGTTCTTTTCCGTCACCGCAGCCGCCTTCTGGAGAAGCGCGTCGTTTCCCGTTGAAAGATAGGAATCGTAGGCACTGTGCACGAACGTAAAATAATCCTTGTTCTCCTGCTCGGTGAATCCGGTCCCGTTCCGATAGTATTCGACTATGTATGTCGTGTCCTTTTCCGTAAGATACCGAAGACCAAGGAGCCAGCTCGTGGCGTCATATACGGTTTGATGCGTGGTCCCGTCGGCGGTGATGAAACTCAGTGTCAAATCGTTGATACGGGCGAATTCTCCATGGACTTCGAGGTTCGTTGTGATGTTCCTGGAAAAGTCCATGCCCATGCGCGACGGTCTGCTTGCGCCCGTAAGGAATAGGAAGTCAATGTCCGTGTCATAGAGCAGAAGATAGACCCGCCCGGCAGTGTTCAGATGGTTCATTGTTCCAAAGTCGTCGTTCACGTGTTCCGACACGGGTACGAGCACGGGCGTGATGGAAAGCGTCTTGAGCGGTCCGCTGAAGCTCCTGATGTAATCCGCCGAGGCCACGACAAAACCTTCGAGGTTCAGGTCGGGGTCGTCGGGGTTCTTCGGCCTGTCCACGAAAGCCACGGGGTTCCAGGCGTAGCCCTTGCCCCATTTGGACGTCTTCTTGCCAACGTCGATCGTGAGAGACGGCGCGGGTTTGAGAGACAGGAATGCTTCGAACACGGTCGTCGTGGAGGTCGCTCCGAGATAGGAATCCTGATAAGCGGTGTTTGTTCTCGCGAAGAACTTTGTCATGCCCTTTTCAATACCGCCTTCGAGCTGAAGGGCAGCGTTGTATTCCGGCAAGGTATGTCCTTCGTCCCGGTTATAGAACCGGAGCTGATACAGGGCCGCGTCCCGATCGAGTCCGTACAGGATTGGCCTGAGCTCCGCGTACCCGCCGAGATGGTATGGATTTTTTTCTACCTCCGACAGGTCAAAGGAGTATTCGTCAGCGTAAAGGACGCCTGAAAATAGGACCGTCGCGATAACACCAAGCGATATGGTTAATGAGCGAATACCTTGTGTGGCTGACCTGATTTTCATTTTGGATGCCACCATAACCTCTTCATGCGCTACAGAACGATCATTGAGATGACCGCGCCGATCAGCACGACATACAGGACGTCGGTCTTTTTCCACAACGCGAGCAATGCCAACAGTCCCAGAATGACCCGCATCATGTCCCACGTGACATTAAGAATAAATTTTACAGTGACAAAGAAGAGCAAGCCGACAAAGGATGCCAATATCCCTTTTGTCGCGTTCGAGAAATGCGCTGATCTCTTTAATCTGTCGAACAGGGGGGTAACCGCTATCAGCATCAAAAAAGAAGGCGTGAAGATCGCCGTTGTTGCTACTATGGCGCCTGCGAATCCGTATGCCAGATATCCGACGAAGGTTGCCGTAATAACAATGGGGCCGGGCGTAACCTGACCGAGAGCCACCCCATCCATGAATGTTCTGTAGTCCATCCATCCTCTTACGTTCACGATTTCATGAAGCATCAGTGGCAGCGAAGCAAAACCGCCACCGAAAGCAAAGAGGTCTATCCTGAGCATCATCAATGCCAGTTTGAAGAGGTTCGTATTTAAAAAATACAGCGTCGCAATCCCCGCCTGTAAGATCAGTACGAGCAAGGCTATTTGTTTGATCATCAATCCGTTATTTTCATGGTGAGAGGTTGACGGGATTATAGGTTCGACATCTCTATAAAGGACCATGGCTAGCAGAGCCGCCCCTATAATCACCAGAAAAGGGCTTATTCCTGACCAGAATAAAACGGCTGACAGAGCGGAGAGAATGCCTTCCCGATAACTCTTAACGGCGTCTTTGCCAAAAGAATAGAGTGCATTGGCAACAATCGCAACCACTATGACCTGAAGGCCGTTGAACAGAGAAATGATTTCCGAGATGTTCCGGGACCGCTCATAAAACGCCGCAAGCATCAGCATGAGAACAAAAGCAGGCAATCCGAATCCGACATAGGACAGCAATGCGCCGCCTATTCCTCGCGACCTCAACCCCACGTAAGCCGCTATCTGCATGGCTGTTGCGCCGGGTAGTGACTGGGCCAGTGCCACGCCGTCCTTGAATGCTTTCTCGTCCAACCACTGATTGCGCTTTACGGACAGGTCCCGTATGTAGGCTACCATTGCGGGGCCGCCGAAGGCGGTAAGTCCAAGCCTCAGGAATGAGAAAAACAGTTTTGATTTTTGAGGTGCGGCTTTCGGCATAAGTTCCAACTTTATGTCCTACCTCTCGTATCCATGTTTGTCACGAAGATGCGGTACATTATATTGCTACTCATGGTGTCAACAGCGGGAAAGGCATCGCAAATCGTTACTTTTCTAGACCATATCCCCATCTAATTGAGCTTTCCATAATCCGGCTTTATTCGTATCCCCCTTGGAGTTTCTTTCAGCTCCTTTAGTATCCGCCCGTCTTTCAATGAATAATCGCTGTAAAACGGATAATCAAAAATTTCTTCAAGTATGGTGGCTGCCTTTTGCCGTTCGGCAATATTGATTATTGCCACAACCTTTTCCGGGTTAAGAGGGTTCATTTTTATATCAATTCGCAACAGGCTGTCATTACCCTTTGTATATTCCATCCTGCCGAATAGCTTCTCGATGAGGGGATTATCTTTCCCGAGCACCACGAGAGATGATGACCGCATCTCGTCATCTCCGATTTCACTCATTTCCCTTGAAATGAATTGGTTTTTATGCTGGCTGTTTCTCATTAAAAGCTGACGGTGTTTTCGCTGTTCATTGCCTGAATGGTCTTTGAGGGGTGAATCTCCGGATTTCATGTATGACTGTTTTATCCCCTCTCCCTTTCTATTAAAGGCATCAATGACTTCCCTGTACATGCCTTTACGCTCAGGAGGCAGAACAATCAACCTTTTTTCATCAGAGGCAAGCCGCTCAAGCGTAGGAGGGTCTTCCTCAGGCGTCATCACCCTGAACAAGTCATAGTCTTCATCAAGAACGATCTCATCAGGCATTTCAGGCAAGATAACGTTGAATCTTTCACGTTCTTTTCCAAGCATGAAAATCCGCGTGGTCTTTTTGCCTTTGGAATAAAAACTCACCGGCACGGGCAAGGTGAAGTTTGTTTCTTTTTGGACCAGATCAAAACCGACACTGAATTTCCTTTGTGACCCGGTTGCCCGGACATCTTCTATCGATAGACGAGGTGTTCCTTTACTGTTGATCCATTGATCGAAAAACCCCGACAGGTCTTTGTCTGTTTTCTTCTCGAACGTTCTCTTTATGTCCTCCCATGAGGCAACCCTGAATTTATTTTCCGTGATAAAGTCCCTTATGGCAGCATAGAATAAGTCGTCGCCGACAGTCTTTCTGAGCATATGCACTACCATTGCGGCCTTGCCGTATCCGATGGACCTGGATGCCGAATCATATCGCTCGGAAAACCCCCTCAGAGGGAACTCTCTTGTATCCTTCACATGGCTTTTAAAGCCTGAGAGTATCCGCCTTCTGCACTTCCATCCTTTGCCCTGCTGTTCGTCATAAGCATAGTCGGCAAAATATATGGTCAGTCCTTCGTTCCAGTTTCCTTTTTTATAATCGGTATAGACATAATTGCCGAACCACTGGTGGACGATCTCATGGCCCAGCGGCGTTTTTTCAACCGGCATTTTGAAGTTCTCCTTGCCCAAAAATATATATCCGGGCATGGAATAGCCCGCAGGCTCAAAATGCTCTACAATGAACAGAGTTTTGTAAGGGTACTTGCCCAGAAGCTTTTCGTACATTTCCAGATAGCGTTTTGTTTGTTCGATAAAAGTCTTTGCAAAACTCGCTTCTCCGGGAAAAAGATAGGTGGATATTTCTATGCCCTTATAAGCGTCCACTGTGACAACGAAATTTTTCGATGCGATCAACGATATTCCGTCCTCATCATTGAGGGGATAAGGGAATGCAAAGTCATAATGTATGCTATTGCCCCTTTTATCCATGGTGATATTTCCCGTTTCCGATATGGCGGTGTAACCATCAGGGAGAATTGCTTTAAGCTGGTAAATGCACATTCCCTCCACAATGGGATACCACGTGCCCCTGAGGGCGATCCCCCTATTGTCGATTATGTCGTCCTTAGATTGACTGAAGACTGCTTCATAATCGATTTGTACGATTCCATCGGTCTTCAACAGTATTTTTTGCGAGTCCTTGCCCGCCAACTCAATAGTATTGCCGTCGGCAACAGCTTTTAGGATCTTCAACTCTCCGGGATGTATTATCAGTTCCTTTCCCGCACGGGCATGGATCTTTGCTTTACCGATAATTTTGGAGGCTGCAATATCAAAAGAGACGCTGAGGTTGTATTCAGGCAGGGAAGCGTTCCTCTGATCTTCCGCATGGGCCAACGCGGCGGACATTAAAATTAATACCATAATCATTGGTTTCCGCTTCATGTAATCAGTTTGCCCTCATAACTTTATTTGTGACTACAAAGGTCTTCCGCTGATAATAGAAGTCACGCCGGCTCCGTACGCCGCAGCCGCGCCCGCAGCTCATCCATTTTCTCCAGCAGGTCGGCCACCAGCGCGGCCAGTTCCGGCACTGCGTCGAAGTCGCGTTCCAGTTCGCGCATGCGCCGCGCCCGCCGCAGGTTGACGGTCGAAAAACGCCATTCGGCAACCGGGCCGCTCATGGGCGGAAACAGGCCGTCTTCGATACGGTGGATGAGCCACTCCGGCTCCACTGTGCAGGCGACCGCAAGCTGCTCCAGAGTAAGGCAAGCGTCTTCCATCAGGCTGCCGATCAGGATGTTGTCTTCATGCATGTTCAGACCCTCCCGGTGCGGCGCGGATCGAAGGCCAATTCCCGCGCCATGGTTTCATACAGCTCCCGCGCCTTCGGCGTGTCGGCGGGCGGCAGCGCCACCTGGATATCAAGCAGCAGATCGCCCGGCGGACTGCCGGGTATGCCTTTGCCGCGCACTCGCAATTGCCGGCCGCTCTGGGCGCCCTCGGGGATGCGCACCTTGAGGCTGCATTCAGGCAGATCCACCAGGACAATCGCCCCCAGGGCCGCTTCCCAGGGCGCAACGGGCAGGGTCAGGTGCAGATCGCGACCCTCCGCCCGGAAGCGGGGGTGGGGCTTGAAACGAACCTCCAACAGGAGGTCACCCGCAGGCGCGCCGCCCTGACCCGACGCGCCCTGTCCGGCCAGCCGGATTACCTGTCCTTCACGCACGCCCTTGGGAATCTTTACGGTCAGAATGCGGGTGTCAAGGCTCACCCGGCCCTGTGCGTCCATCTTCGGCACGCGCAGGGAAATCTGCCTCGCGGCCCCGGTAAAAGCATCCTCAATATCGAGCAGCACCTTGGCGTAGTGGTCCTCGCCACGGGCACTGAAGTTACCGCCTTGCGCGGAGAATGCCTCTCCACGCCCGCCCCCCATGCGGCCGAACAACTCGGAAAAAAAGTCGCTGAACTCGGCGGCTTCATGCGGCGAAAAGCCCTGCTTGGAGAACTCGAAGCCCGCATCCCAGTCCGGCGGCGGACGGAAATCCTGGCCAGGCTGAAAGCCGCGTCCCAACTGGTCGTAGGCGGCGCGTTTTTCCGGGTCCGAGAGCACAGTGTAGGCCTCGTTGACCTCCCTCATGCGCGCATCGGCATCCGGCTCCCTGGAGATATCCGGATGGTATTTGCGGGCCAGCTTGCGGAATGATTTTCTGATGTCCTCCGCCGAGGCGTCACGGGACACCCCGAGGGTCTGGTAATAATCCTTGAATTCCATGCAGTCACCTCTAAGGTGAAAAGACCGTCACAGCAATTCCTCCGGCGCCAAGGCGCCGAGCAGGCCGGAGCTCGTGCGGCGCCACCAGCTTGCCAGCGGCTCGCCGCTGTAGCGCACCGGTTTTCCGTCCTCGCGGCCGGTCCAGGCGAGCGGCGCGTCCGGATTGCCGTACTCAGTGAGGTCGACGCGGAACGCCTGATCGAGCGACGTGGCTTCCTCGAACAATTCGCCGAATTGGTCTCCAAGCACCGCACTCTCGAGCAAGACGGCGACCTCGGTATTCGACAGCCTTGAACGCGGATCGAGATTCATTGATCCAACGAGCACGTATTTGCGGTCCACCATGATCGCCTTAACGTGCAGGCTGGCTCCCGAGGACAGCCCCGAACGCGCGCTGCCGGACGGTAAGGCATTCGGTCGGAGTTCGTGCAGCTCCACGCCGCACGCAAGCAGGCGGGGCCGGCGCCGCGCGTAGCCCGCGTGCACGACCGGAACATCGGTGGAAGCGAGGGAATTGGTGAGCACTCTCACACGAACACCCCGCCCGGCGAGTCCGCAAAGCACCCCCATGCCACGCTCACTCGGGATGAAATAGGGCGAGACCAGAATGACCTCCTGCCGTGCCGCCTCAACAATAGTGCGTAGAATCGGGAAAATGCCCAGTCCATTGGTCGTTGCCGCCTCTGACCTGGCGGGCGCGTCGTAGAGGACGGTCGCGATCGCCGGAACGAGGGGCACTAGGCCGCCGCGCAACAGGCGCCCGAAATCCGTCGCGCGCAGCGTCCGGGCATATTCCGCTTCATGGAAGCGCTCGGCCCGCGCCGCCATCCGCGACAAGACCAGGTTTAGTTGCGCGGCGCCCGGCGGTTCGCCAGAAAACGCCGCGATCGGCACCGCCCACTCGCTGTTCCAGTACTCATCGAAACTGCGCGAGATCTCCGCAACGACAGGCCCGGCGGCAAGCACGTCGAGATCGGCAAAATCGCTTTCCACACGCACACTGAAGTATGCGTCGCCGAGGTTGCGCCCGCCGATCACGGCGACCGCGTTATCGGCGATCCACAGCTTGTTGTGCATGCGCCTGTTGAGGCGGGCGCTGTCGCCGAGCAGCTCGAACAATCGGGATATTCCCATCGGGCCGCGGCGCGCAAAGGGATTGAATACTCTCACTTCGACGTTCGGATGCGCCGCCAGGGCGGCGAGCTCGAAATCACGGCCGCCCGCGTAGATATCGTCAATCAGCAGACGCACGCGCACGCCGCGCTGCGCCGCGTTCAACACCCGGTAGAGCAGCAGCGTAGCGGTCTCATCCTCCGCTATGATGTAATATTGAAGGTCCAGCGTGCGCTCCGCCGATGCCGCCAGGGCCGCACGGTCGATGAATGCTTCCTGCCCCGAAACGAGCAGATGAAAACCGGACTGACCCTGTGTCGCACTGAGCCGCGAAGCGAAGGTTCGCCCGAGAGACGTATCCTCCGGACGGTCGATGGCGTGCGATGGCGGGTGAGGGACGTCGAAACGAACAGATGAGCAACCGAGAGCCAGCAGGGCGGTCGTGACAGCGAGCATCCGGCGCATCGTTCTCGTCTGACGGACAGAGGCGCTCATTTGACCTTCCCCCACAGCAGCAACACGAGGATCAGCCCCGAC
>Ga0315281_10003783_pt1 | contig 22127 bp, 21 predicted proteins | sample YL17G07_0_MG_FD_204540 | JGI IMG/M metagenome (GOLD analysis project Ga0315281, IMG submission 204540) | Sediment microbial communities from Yellowstone Lake, YNP, Wyoming, USA - YL17G07_0 | ecosystem: Environmental > Aquatic > Freshwater > Lake > Sediment | place: USA: Wyoming | collected... | reverse complement strand
CGCAGGCGGTGCTGCTCCTGCAGCCCGTCCTGCGCTGCTGGGCCAGCCGCTGCCGCACCTGTGATCAACCAGTCGACCTCGACCAGCTCATCCTCGTCCCACGTCGTGAGTAACAAAGTCCTACTAGAGGAGGTGCTCGGCGGACCAGGGGTCGCGAGTTCTCCAGATACTTGCTCGGACGCGCTCGCGCCTGGTCGCCACCTGGAGTACCCGAGAATCTGACAGACCCGCCCACACCCTCGGAGGCGATCGTCGCTTCAGGCGACTCCGCCGCGGCGTCTATCGTCTGCGCCAGTAGAGCGGGAAGAGTTGTCCGTCCGGGCTTGTTCAGCTGCTTCGGGTCGGATCGATGTTCTGGTTGAGGTGGAATAGGTTGTTCGGGTCGTAGCGTCGCTTCAGCTCGACGAGTCGGTCGTAGTTCGCGCCGAACGCCTGGCGCACCCGGCCGTAGTCGTCAGCGGGCAGGTAGTTCGTATACGCCCGGTCGGCCATGTGTGGCGCGAGCGCGTCGAACGTGGTGCGGGCCCACGCGATGCCGGCGTCGCTGTCGGCCGGATCCGTCCATTGTGAGATCAGGAGCAGGTTGTGGCCCGGTTCGCGGTGCGGGTACGCGGTGGCGGTCGGCTCGACGCGGGAGGCCTCGCCGCCGAATCGTTCGATCACGAGTACGCACTTGTCAGTGGGCGCCCGCCCAAACGCGTCGGCGAGCACGCCGATCGCCGCGTCCGAGAGCTCCGAGAAGAACGCCGACTTCCAATAGCAGAGCAGCCCCCGCTCGAACAGCGAGTCGGCGGTGGTGTTCGCAACCGGGTAGGGAATGCGCTCGATGAGGTTGGCAGTCGGAGACCCGAACTCGCGCAGCGGCCGGAGGTCGGCCTCGGCTTCCTCCGCGTCCTCGCCGCAGTGACAGATCGACACTCCGCAAAGCTTCGCGCCCGACCCGTCAGGTGCGTGCAGGAACGCAGCCTGCATGCTGAGCTCGTCGGGCGCTTGGGTCGAGAAGTCCCGGTAAAAGCCGAGCAGCTCGGGGGCGGCCTCGAGTGTGTGCACGACTGGGCCGCGAAGCACGGTCGAGACCGGGTAGGCGCGGAACTCGAACGAGGTGACGACGCCGAAGTTACCGCCGCCTCCGCGGATCGCCCAGAACAGGTCGGCGTCTGCGTCGGCACTCGCCGTCACGACGTCTCCCGAGGCGAGCACGACCTCGGCGGAGACGAGATTGTCGATCGCCATCCCGTAACGGCCCATCAGCCAGGTGAGTCCGCCGCCGAGTGTGAGCCCGGCGATGCCGGTGCTCGAGACCACGCCGCTGGGCGTCGCGAGCCCGAAGATGCCGTTCGCGCGGTCGAGCTCGCGGACGGTGACGCCGGCCTGGGCACGCACCGTTCGCCGTGCCGGGTCCACGTGGATGCCCTTCATCGGGGAGAGATCGATCATCAACCCGCCTTCGGTCACGGCCTTGCCGGCGACGTTGTGCCCGCCGCCGCGTACGGAGATCTCGAGGTCGGCTTCCCGGGCCTCATTGACCGCGGCGACAACGTCGGCGGTGTTGCGGCAGCTGGCGATCAGCGCCGGACGCTTGTCGATCAGGCCGTTGTGAACCTGGCGCGCTGCGTCGTAGCCGGCGTCCCCGGGCGCGAGGATCACACCCGAGAAGTTCTCGGCGAGCGACCTCTGAACATCGATGGTCGTCATGACCGCGACCGTAGCCGTGAAGGGGCGCGCCGGAAAGCTGGAAATCCCTGTACTTTGGCCTGCCCGTGGCGGGAGAATGGCGCCCGGCGGCAATGATGAACCGGCTCAGCGGACGCGATAGCGAACTCCGGTCGCTCGAGGACTTCCTCGAGCGCAAAGCGGGCGCGCCTTCAGCGCTCGTTCTCTCGGGAGAGGCGGGCATCGGCAAGACGGAGCTCTGGGAGGCCGGTTTGGAGCGAGCGCGCGCACGCGGCACGCGCGTCCTTGCGCACCGCGCGGTCGAGGCAGAGGCCGTGCTCTCCTTCGCCGGGATCGCCGAGCTGCTCTGCCCCGTCGCAGCAGACATGCTGCCGAGGCTCGGTGCACTGCGGCGACGCGCGCTGGAAGCGGCACTGATGATCGAGGGATCCGACGGCGACGGTGTCGTCGAGCCGCGCGCGGTCGCGCTCGCCGTCCTCGATGTCCTCACCGCGCTGGCAGACGACACACCGGTCCTGGTCGCGGTCGACGATTTCCAGTGGCTCGATCGACCCTCCGCCCAGGCGCTCCTCTTCGCGCTCCGTCGGCGCAGGGACGAGAGCATCGGCGCGCTGTTCACCGTTCGCGGAGAAGCACGGGATGTTGATCGTGATCTCGCCGCCGACGGGCTCTCGGTCGGACCACTCGCGCCCGCGGTGCTGTTCCAGATCCTCAAGCAGCGCCTCGGGCTCGAGCTCTCACCGCCGCAACTGTCGGCGCTGTGCGAGCTGACCGGGGGCAATCCCTTCTTTGCGCTGGAGATCGGCCGCGAGCTCTCGCTCGCGCCGCCCGCTGCCGGCCGCGCTCTCCCCGTTCCCGGCAGTCTCCGCGAGACCGTCGGTGCCGGCCTCGCTCGGCTTCCGCCGGCCGGCCGTGACGTTCTGCTCCTCGTTTCCGCCCTCGCGCGACCGACGGTCGAGGCGCTGGTGGCCGCGCACGGCGAGCGGGCCGAGGTTCTCGAGGCACTCGAGCAGGCTGTTCGAACAGGAGTTGTCGAGCTCGACTCCGAGCGTGTGCGCTTCGTCCATCCCCTCCTCGCGGCGGCCTGCTACGAGGACGCAACGCCGTGGCAACGTCGCGAGGCGCACGCGCGCCTGGCTGCCCTCGCGGACGACGACGAGGAGCGTGCACGTCACCTGGCGCTCGCCGCCGAGGGACCGGACGCGGCCGTCGCTGCGGCGCTCGATGCGGCGGCGTTACACGCGCTGGGTCGGGGCGCACCGGCCGCGGCTGCGGAGCTCAGCGAGATAGCCGCAGTGCTGACGCCTCCGGGCGATCCGTCGGCGCGGCGCCGCCGGCGCCTCGCGGCCTCCGAAGCGCATCGCCTGTCCGGCGACCGCGACCGAGCTCGCGCAATCCTGGACGAACTGCTGGCCGAGGCGCCGCCGGGAGAGCAGCGTGCAGACGTGCTGTTCACGCTCGCCCGGGTGCGCCGCGCCGACCTCCCGACGCTTGCTCGATGGTGCGAGAGCGCGCTCGAGGAGGCCGGCGACGACCACCGGCGCGCGGCGGAGATTCTCGTCTACCTGAGTTGGGTGCGCCTGCTCGAGGGTGGCGTGCGCGATGCACTCGCGAGCGCTCGTGCCGCCCTCAGGCACGCGGAGCACGCCGGCGTCGACGAGCTGCTCGCGCGGGCCATCGCGCGAGTCGCGATGGCCGAGACCTGGACACTCGAGATCACTCCCGGACTCCTCGAGCGCGGGGTGGCGATCGAGCAGACGCTCGCGCGCCGGCTGGAGTTCCACGAGAGCCCGAGCGTCACGCACGCCCGCCGCTTGATGTGCCTCTCCGACTTCGACTCCGCCCGTCCGCTGCTCGCAGACGCTGACGACCGGGCGAAGGCTACCGGGGACGAAGGTACCCGCGCTCACGTCCTGTTCCATCGCTTCCAGGTCGAGTGGTTCACGGGGCGCTGGGCGAAGGCGGATCAGCTCGCGAACGACGCGCTCGAGCTCGCCGACCAGCTGCGGGACGACCAGTACCGCGTGATCGCCCTCTACGCCCGCGCACTCCTAGATGCCCACCTCGGCCGCATCGAGGCGGCTCGCACCGGCGCGTCCGGGGCGCTGGCTATCGCAGACGCGGTCTCGGACGCCCTGTTCGCGGTCCAGATCCGGACCGTGCTCGGCTTCCTGGCGCTGTCAGACGGAGATGTTGCGGCGGCTGACCGTGAGCTGCGCGACCTGCCCGCCTGGCTGTATTCGAACGGCTGGCGCGAGCCGACGGACTTCGCTTGGGCCAACGCGATCGAGGCGATGATCGGCGCGGGCGATCTCCCGGCGGCGGAGACCTGGCTCGAGCGCTATGAGGATCTCGCGGCCTGTTCCATGAGCCCATGGGCGCTCGCCACGGCCGCTCGCAGCCGCGGGCTGCTCTGCGAGGCCCGCGGCGACATCGAAGGCGCACGCGAGGCGCTCGAACGGGCGCTGGCCGAGCACGCTCGCATGGACTGTCCATTCGAGCGAGGACGTACCCTGCTGGCGGCCGGATCGATCCGGCGTCGCGCACGCGAAAAGCGCGCGGCTCGCGAGACCCTCGAAGAGGCGCATCAGATCTTCGACGGACTCGGCGCCCGCCTATGGGCCGGCCGCGTCCGCGACGAGTTGACCCGCATCAGCGGACGCCGTGCCACTACAACCGAACTCACGACGACTGAGACAAGGCTCGCCGCCCTCGCAGGCGAAGGCCTCTCCAACAGGGAGATAGCCAGCGCTCTCCATATCAGCGTCCACACGGTCGAAAGCCACCTCACTCGCATCTATCGCAAACTCGACATCCGCTCACGCGCCGCGCTCGGGCCACGCCTGAATTCAAGTCAGATGCTGTCTAGGCCCCCAGAATCAAGCTCGTCGTCGCGACCACCGGGATAGAACAGCCGCGATCGAGCAGGACAGTCTCGGACGTGAACTCTCCGAACAGAGGTCGGGATTCGTACCTGAGCGTTGTCCTGCCTTTGTTCTCCCCGTAAAACGAGCGAATGGAGCCGAGGGGGCTCGAACCCCTGACCTTCTGGCTGCCAGCCAGGTCGTGATTCGAGCCTCCTCTGCCCGCAAGCCCGCATGGCTGCAGGGATTACGGCTGTTACATGGACACTCGCGGCGCGCTCGGGTACCCGTCGTTTCCAGGCGATTCCCGAGGGTTTGGGCAGCAAGCCCGCCTCGCTGCCCAAACGTCTGGAAGAGCCCAGACTGTGCCGGGACTACGGGCGGCGCAGGATGTCGTGGTTGCAGTTGTGCCGTAATACGATCGTCGGGCCGTCGTAGTGGAACGCGCCGCCTTGAGTTACTAGAGTCGCGCTTGTGCTGATTGCCGAAGCCGTGCGGACCATCACGTGGCTGGACTACGCGCAGGCCGTGACTGCCGTGGGCGCGCTCGTGACGGCTGCAGGCGTCACTCAACTCGGCACTAGGGTCGCCTCCGTGCCCATTCAGGCCGAACGCGATGGCTGACGAGCCGAACGAGCTCGAGGCTCTGCGCGTGTTTGTGACGGCGCACGCGACGCCCGAGGCGCGCACAGGGTCGCGAGAGCCTGTCCTGTACCTCCCCTTCAGGGCCGGCCTTCACCACCACGCCATCCCAGAAGACCCTCCAGCAGTCGACGACGCGCTAATCGAGGAGATGCACGGCAAAGGACTCATCAGCATCGACTACAGCGGCAACAGCTGGAAGATCACGCCGACTCCACTCGGGCGGGCTGTCGTCGAAGAGGAAGACCGCACGCGCGGCGGAGATGCGACTGCAGACGTGGGCGGTATTGTCGCGGCGTTCGCGCAGCAGTCCGAAGCTTCGAACCCGCTCGCGTGGCCAGCGGTGCGGCCTGTGCTCGAGGCGCTCCGAACCTACTGGCAGGAGTCCGGTTACCCCCACTACGGCGTCGCGCTTATGCCCGTGGCAACGGCATTGCCCGATGATGCCGCGCCCCTATTCGCCGCGACGATCCGTGCGCTGGCCGCCGGTGGATACCTCGACCGCGGTCAGCTCGGCGGCACAATCGTCGACGATCGCGGCCTCATAAGCGCGTTTCCTTCCGAGGTTGCGCTGACGGATAGAGCGCACGCGATCTTGGATGGATGGCCCGGGGCAGCGCCCAGCGAGCTCGTGGAGAACCTTCTCGCCGTGCTGTCGAGGGCTGCCGCGGAGGAGCAGGACCCGGCGCGCAAGCGACGACTCGAGAGCCTCGCCGCCGCGATAAAGGAAGTTGGCGTGTCGGTCGCCTCCGAGGTGATCGCTAAGGTCGTCACGGGGGGCCTCCTCTGAGCGGGGCGATCGAGACGCAGGGGCGTTTGTCAACGTCCCGTGTGTCAACGCGTCGCGTTTGGATCGCGCGCCCGGGCGGAGAGACAGCCGCCGGGAATGCCGATCCGAAAGGAGACTCTTGGCGATCACAGCCCCCGGCTTGGGCGAAGAGAAGCTCGAACTGATGTCCCTCACGCTCGCCTCGCTCGAGACCACGCTCCGCATGTCGAGCGAGATGCACGCGCTCTTCGTGTTCGCCGACGCCTTCTGGGACAACCTGAAGCCGCTCGGCGCCGCGCTCCCCGGGATCCCTGAGATCACTCTGACCAGCGACCATGCGCGAGACGATGCCGTGCTCGCCCGCACTGTGCGTGACCATGTTGAGCACATCGCGGAACGGATCGTCGAGGGCCGCCAGAAGAGGAATCCGAAGATGAATGCGGAGACGTTCCGGAAAGCGAGCGGCGGGTTCGACGGCCGTACGGCCTACTTCGGCGACGAGGAGTTCGACGTCGTCGCGATACGGGACGCTGTTGCAGCCGCCGAGGAAACGGTGCGAGGCGCGCTGCAGATGCACCTGTAGGCAGGTAAGGCGGGCGCGGCGGCCCCCCGCCTGCAACCTCATCTGTCGTAGGCGACAGACCCGACACCTCGCCGTGTCGCATACGACACGTCCGACATCTTCCTTGTAGCATCTTGCACAACCTGCAAGATAGGTGCAGAGTCTGAGGGAGTCAAGAGTCCGCCCCAGGCAGACGCCGAGCGAGCCCCCCACAAGACGAGGGCTCGCCGGCGTCGCCCAACACGAGGAGGCACCATGTCCGACGAATCGAGCGCTACCGCCCGCGCCGACCTGCCTACGGCCGACGAGGCTGAGGACGCCTACAACGTGCTGGCGGTTGCGCAGGATGTCATCGAGGTGCTCACCGTACGCGTGCGCCGCGTGGCGGCGAGCGGAGACGGCAGCGAGCTCGGCCTCGTGGTCGATCACGCGGCGATGGGCGTCGTGGCGGCGATCGCCGCCGATGTGCGCCTACGCGCCGCCAAGCTCAGCGAGCTCGCCGCCGAGCTCGAGGCCGCGATATTCGATCTTGACGGGATCCGCCGGCTCCAGAGGGACGCAGCCTGACCGACGTCTCGACCACGTACGGCTAGCTCAGCCCGACCTGGTCGTTGTTGCGGCGGGCGCAGAAGAACCACGGGTCGTCGCGGGACGCGTGCTGCGCCGACGGGCACCAGGGACAGACGATCTGCCATACGCCGTGGTTGATGCGCACGCGCACCGCGATCGAGTCGCTCTTGCCCTCGGGGGGTCGGAAGTGGCCGACGACCGAAGCGCCCGGGTTCAGGTAGGCGGGCCAGACGTGGGGGTCGGGTCGGAACGCCTGCGACTCGGGCGTGTCAAACATCCGCTCGATCGACTGGCCCCATCGGGTCTCGATCGTCTGGATCTCCTCGCCGATCATCGCGGCGAGGTATCGGCCTCCGAGGCGTCTGGTCTAGCTAGCTAGTAACCCAACGCTGAGGTGTCGAGGACGCCGTTCACCAGGTCGTCGAGGATGAACGCTGACGCGCTCGCGGGGAAGAGGCCCCACGTGTAGACGGCTTTGCCGACCGGGCCGATCTCGAACTTCGCGTCGATCGACTGGATGATGTAGTCGCGGATGTCGGCCTGGCCGCCGCCTGGCGGGTGCTCCTTGACGGTGATCCGGTCACCGATCTCACGCTGCAGACACTGCTGCCAGAGCTCGACGTAGTCGCCCGGCTTGATCGTGATGCTCTCGATCCGCTGGAGCGGGTTCTTGTAGATCGAAAGGCTGTACTGCATCGACGCGAGCGTCTCGCTGTCCGTCGTCAGCAGCGAGGTGATCTGCTTCGACCGTCGCCCGTACTTCAGGATCGACGTCGGGTCGAACGCCTCCTGGGTGCCGGAACTCGGGCGTGTCCCTGACCAGTCGTCGTAGATCAGGTCCTTGTCGCTCGACGGGACGATGTCGGTGACGGGGAACTCGCCGGGGATCGTGACGATGTCGGTGAACGTCGCCTGGGACGTGTTGTAGGGCGGCCCGAACTGGGAGTGGCGATCGAGGAAGACCGCGTAGCCGCGGCCGTCGATAAAGAAGAGGCCGTTCTCGCCGCCAGGCCCGACGATCGACTGCAGCAGCGGGAGCGCCTTCGTGGAGTCGCTGCTCGCGAACGTCTGCGCCGCGATTGCGCTCGCGCCGGCGGCGATCCTGCGGAGCGCGGTCGGCCAGTTCGCGTCGTTCAGGATCGACGCGATCATCGCTCCCGTCAGGGAAGACGAGTAGCTCTTGCCCGCGACGCCAGCGAGGGAGAGCAGGTCGAATCCGTCGACGGTCGTGATGCCGCGCTCGGCGTAGTTCCGGCCGATCCGTTTCCGCGGCCACCGTCCGACGAAGTGCGTCATCAGGTAGTAGGTCTGGCCGGCGAGCGCCGCTGTCGCCTGGATCGGCTTCAGCGGCTCGACGTTCGGGTAGTAGACGCTCGCGGTGTTGTTCGGGTCGAAGCGGCGGTCGGAGTCGTTGAGGATCGCGTCGCCGCCGCCGGTCTCGATCTGGTTCAGGATCGCGGTGCGGCCCCGCCTGTAGTGGAGCGTCCGCACCGACTTCGTGATGTCGGTGTTGAAGGTGAAGCCAGGGTCGGTCGGCTTGTTGCCGAACGCCATGTAGACGCCGATGCCGGGCGCGCCGCGCGTGATCGGCACGGTTACATGCCCCCGAAGATTTCGTTTCCGTTTGTGAGACCGATCTTGATGAGCTCGGTGCGGATGGTCGGCGTGATCTCGCGTGCGAGCTCGTCGGGCGTACCGAGCACCGGACCGGTGAACGTGACGTAGACGTTGACGTCGCCGCCGCGGCCACCACCGCCACCGACAGGCGTCGACGAAGACGTCGGCGAGCCGACGGGGACGATCGCTTCGCTGCCGTCCTCCCCGATCTGGCCGGTCACCATGCCGGTCGCGGCGTCGACGAGCCAGTGCGGCGACGTCACGATGCCGCCGCTGCCGAGATTCACGTAGCCGCCCGCGAACGCGCTCGACTCGCTGCCTGCGCCCGGGAAGTACGTGTAGTCGGTCGGCGGCTGGCCGCTCAACTTGAAGACGCGGTTCAGGTCGTTGACCAGCTGCGTCAGCATCGCGAAGACCGGGGCGAGTCCCGCGGAGAGCCCGGTGTAGATCTGGCCGCCGAGCGCGAAGCTGAGGCTGTTCAGGTCGATGCCGGCGCTCGTCCAGATCGCCTTGATCTGCGCCATCCCGTCCTCCGCCTTGATCTTTCCGGACTCCATGCCGGAGACGATCGCCGCGACCTGCTGATCCATCGCCGTCTGCGCGATCTGCTGCTGCGACTGGTAGGCGGTGATCGCGGCCTGCTGCTCCTTCGCGTACGCGTCCTGCGCCGCCTGCAACTGGTCGACTGCGGCCTTGTCCTCCGCGTCGGCTTTCTTCTGCGCGTTGTACTGGTCGATCGCGTACTGCGCGTCGGCGAGCTGCTGCTGCGCCGCCTCGATCTGAGATGTGTCGCCCGGCGTCGTTGTCGTGATCCCGGTGGCGGCGTCGTAGATCGTGCCGCTTCCTCCCTGCGCTGCAGCGACAGCGTCCTGGGCGTCCTTGAGGTTCTTCTGGAGCTGCTGCTGCGTGTGCGCGTCCTGCATCGCGTTCAGCGCGGCGCGCGCCGGCGTCGTCGCTCCGGGCCCGCCGAAGAGGAAGTCGCCGTAGGGGCTGTGCACCATGATCTGCATCGCAGCGACCGCCTGCGACAGCGAGTCCTGCATCTGCTGGACGTGCGCGCTCACGTTCGCGGAGAACTGGGCGTCGACGGCGCCCGTGATCTGGCCGAACCCGGTCTCGAAGGTGCTCGTCGAGGTGGCGAGCGCCTGCTTCGCGGTGGCGAGCGCGTCGGCGATGCCCTGCGCGATCGTCTGCTTCAGGTCGGCGATCTGCGACGCGACGGCCTGGCGGACGTCGGGCGGGATGTAGTTGTACTTGAGGACGCGCTGCGGCTTCGCGATCTCGATGCGGGCCTCAGTCGTGTCGAGGCCCTCACCGGTCGCGTCGGCGATCTGCTTCGCGACGTCCTTCGCGCGGTCGCGGAGGGAGAGGATGCTCGGCGTGGCCGCGGCGCCACTCGCGCCGATGCCGAGGATGCTGCGCTCCTTCGCTGCGAGCGCATCCTGCTTCTGCTGCTTCACCGCGGCGGCGATGTGGTTGTTGGCGGCCGCGATCTCCTTCTCGAGCGTGACGCGCTCGCGGGCGATGTTCACGAGCTCCTTGCCGGACGCCTTCTGCTGGTTCAGGTAGTCGAGCGCCTTCCGGGCCTCCTCGACGACGGCCCGGTTCGCCTTGATCATCTCGGCGGGATGCTGGATCGACCCGCCACCACCACCGAACCCGCCAGCTGACGCGGCGGCCGCGCGTGCGTTCTCGAGCGCGGTAGCGAGCCCCGCCGGCAGCAGGTTGAGGCCCGAGGGAATCCCGACCTTCTTCCCCGGCGTCTGCGTGAGCGCACTAGGCGTAGCGAACGGGCTCGTTGTCGCGCCAACGCCGGACTGGCCCATGATCGAAGCGACGTAGCTGGTCGTCTCCTGCGACGGGTAGAACCCGTGCTTCATGTAGTAGTCGACCGCGCCAGGGCCACCGTTGTAGGCGGCGAGCGCGAAGTCCCAGCGGCCGTACTTCTTGTAGTACGACGCCATCAGCCGGGCCGCCCCGTCCAGCGATGACGTCGGATCCTGCGGGTTGACGCCCATCCCCTTCGCCGTCCCGGGCATGAACTGCGCAATGCCCTGCGCGCCGGCGCTCGAGACGGCGCCCGGGTTGAAGCCCGACTCCTGATTGATCTGCGCGAGCAGCAGAGAAGGCGGAACCCCGTACTTGCGCGCGTCCGCCTCGGTCAGCGACTGGTAGTAGCCCTTGTTGTCGCCCTGCGGCGCATAGGCGCCACGCATACCGTCGCGAGGGTTCGTCGGCGTGTTCTTGTAGCCGCGACCCGGCTTGCCGCCGGGGTAGACGCGATAGGACTGGCCGTCGCGCGAGTACGTGTAGCTGCCGTCACCGCTCGGCGCCGCACCGGGATAGGTCTGGGTCGTGATGCTCTCGTAGATGCCGTAGACACCGGCTGCCGCGGCGGCGAGCGCGAACAGCACGCCCGGAGCACCCAGCCCGAGCAGGGCGCCTTGGAGTGTCGTCACCTCGCCGGCCACGGTTGCCGCCGCCGCACCCGTCCCGATGATCGCCGCGTCGGCAGCCACCGCGCCCTCCACCGCCGCGACACCGACGCCCGTGAGGGCCGCCGCCGCAGTCTCGGCGGCCGCCGTCAGCGTTGCGAGAGCCGCATCGGCCTCGGCGGCAGCGCCCGCCGTCTCGGGACCGATCAGGCCGACCGAGGCGAGCAGTTTCGCGACCCAGCCGATGTTCGCGATCGACTTGGCGGCCCAGACCGCGGCGACCGCGTCGATGACGACGCGCCACCCGCCAATCCCGCCGGCGACGTCGTCGAGGAGACCGACGACGACGTGCAGCGGCCCCTCGAGCGCGTGCGCCGTCGTCCCGACATCGTGCGCGGCCTGGTCGACGCCGGCGAAGAAGTTACGGAGCTGGTCGCGGTTCTCATCGATGATCCGCGCGACCTCGTTCAGTGCGCCGGCGACGAGCGTCAGCGTGTTGACGCTGCCGGTCGCGCCTGCGATCGCGGCGAGATCGTTGACGAGCGCGCCGAGCACCGCGCCGACGTCCTGGAGGCCCTGCTTCGCGAGCTCGGCGACGTGCGCCATCTCCTCCTGGCCGCGCGCGGACTTCGCCCAGGCGTCGGCTGCGCGGCTCGAGCTCAGCGCGACGTGGTCGAGCCAGTCGACCATCGGCGTCGCCGCGCCCATGAAGCGCACGACGACGTCGGCGCCGTTCTGAAACTCGCGGTTCAGGTTGAGGAGGTAGCCGGCGTCGTGCTGCAGCAGCCCTCCGAGCTCGGTGCCGAACGGTCCGCCGAGGAAGCGGCCCCACTCGTTGAACGCCTGGCCGGCGGCCTGGGAGAGCGCCTGCACGCTCGCCGTCATCGCTGCCGTCGTGGAAGGGCTCAACGCGGCGTGCAGTCCCGACGAGAGGCCCGGCAGCACACCCGCCTGGGCGATGCTGCTGAGTTGCTCGCCGATCCCGGCGCCGGCGCTCCGGAGATCGTCGACGAGCACCTTCTGCGACGCGTCCAGCTTGTCGTACGCCGCCTGCGTCTGAAACGCGGCCGACGTGATCCCGTGCAGGGCGAGCACCGTGACGCCCGCCCCACCGGCGAGCGCACCGACACCCGCCGCGCCGGCCGCGCCGAGACCGAGCGCCGCCGAGCCGAGCTCAGGCAGCGCCGGAAGGGCGAGGCCGACACCGGCGGCGATCGCGGTGCCGCGCAGGCCGCCGAGCGCGTTGATCCCGGCCGGGTTGTAGCCGCCGCCGCCGGCTGCGCCGCCGTTCATGTTGCGCAGCGCGAGCCGCGTCTCGGCGGCCTTCAGGATCACGCTGTCGAGGGACGCGTTGATCTCCGACGTCGCAGCCTTCGTCTCGACGGCCTGGACCTGAGAGACCTTGACGTTATTGAGGTAGTCGGCGGCGACCAGCGCGGCATGGCTGACGTCGCTGACCGACCGTTCGATCGTCTGGAGGGCCATGCGGGATTCCGTCGCCTGCGCAGCACCGACCCGGATCCCGTCGAGGGCTCCACCGACGTCGTGCGCCGCGCGCTCGAGTTGGCCGATCGACCGCCGGACGTCGTCCATGGCGCCGTCGGCCATGTCCATGTTCCGGAGAAACGGCCCGACCTCGGCCTTTAGATGCGCATTGAGCTCGGCGACGTCTATGGCCGCTCAGCTACTTCCAGATGGTCGCGAGACGCGCACGCTGCTGCTTCGTCACCGGCAGCTTCGGCTCGCGGATCAGGCCGACGTCGGCGAACACGATCGTGAGGAGGTCGCGCAGGTCGTCTGCGATCGTGTCATGGCGGACGCCGAGTACTGCCACGCGGGTCGCGAAGCTCCGGTCGAGATCGCGGACGAGCGCGGCACTGGCCGCGAGACTGCGCGCGGCGATCGCGATCAGCGCAACCGAGGCGTTGCGGCCGGCGACAGCCGCCGCGAGATCACCGGTCGTCATCGTGTTGGCGCTCACGCTGGCTCAGACGCCTCGGTGAAGGCGGCGCCGCATTCCCGATGGTGCCGGCTGAGCGTCGCCCGGCTGATGCCACACTGATCCGCGATCGCAGTGAGCGACACCTTCGCGGCGAGCGCCTCCTCGATCGAGGCACGGGTCGCGTCATCGGACTCGCAGACGCGACAGGAGCGACGTCCCGGCGTCTCACTGGTCTCGTGAGACGCGGCTTCGACCTCAAGCGGGTACGCGTCGAGGAGGCTCCGCCGCTCGGACTCATACGGGATGCGGTCGAGATCATCGGGATGCAGACCTGCGTCGACCATCGCGATGAGCGTGAGCTTCGCGAAGCGACTATCGCGCCGCTGCCGTACCGTCGCGCCCGCGGCGGCCGCGGCCGCCTCCGCTGCTGCGTGCGCGGCGAGGAGCTCGCGCGTCTCACCCTGCAACATGACGAGCCCGCTGCGCCACGTGCGGAAGGCCTTCTCGAACTCAGCCGCCGCAGCGTCTCGCGCCGTTTCACGAACGGCACGCTCGGCCGCGGCCGTTGCCGCGACTGCCGCCTGCTCGCGCCTGTCGCGCTCGACGCGCGCGATCTGGATGAGCTCGAGACGCCGACGGTACTTCGTCAGATCAGTGTCGACGTCCTCAAGGACGGCCTGAGCGCGCTCGGCGTCGTCTCCCTCGCCGAGCGCGTCCAGCGCGAGCCCGGGACGCTCGGCTTCGAGCTTCGCGATGTCGCCGACGACCAACTCCTCGTCGACGGCGAGCTCGTCGTACTCGGCCTCGTCTTCGTCCGCGGCGAGCTGCCTCGCCGCGACGGCCTCGGCACGTTCGCGCTCGCGGACCGCGGCGATCTCGTTGGCGATCTCCTGCTTTCGCTCCGCGAGCTCCGCGAGAGGCAGGCCCGAGACCAGCACATGCTCGGGCTCGCCGTGTTCGTCCTCCTGGAGCCGCCACACTGCGACGCCGTCCTCGTCGAGCCGCCGCTGCTGCTCGAGCAGCACGGCGACCGATGGTGACGATGCCGCCCCGCCGACGGCGGCCTCGGCGGCCCATGCGCGCGCCCGCCGCTCCTCGAGCTGCCCGATCTCCGCGAGCAGCTCGGAGCGTCTCGCGTGCGTCTCAGCGACGGCAGGCGTGTCGGCGAGCTTCCGGCGGAGCTCCGCGACGCCGAGCTCGAGATCCATCGCGAGCGAGCTCATGCGATTCTCCTCGACGCCAAGGAGGCGTGGGCGGCCTCGTACGCAGCGTCGTAGGCCTTGGCCAGGTCGATGCGCTCGTCGAGCGCCCAGTCGTACGCCTCCGCCACAGAGATGCCGTCGTCGATCGACTTCGCGATCCTGTACGCGTCCAGGAGACTCGCCGTCGCGTCGGCCTCCCTGAGCCGTGCACGAGCAAACCCGCCACCCTCCGCCTTTGCGAACCGAACGGGCTCGGCCTTCTGCACCGTCTCGCGGAGTTCCCTGACGAAACGCTCCTGCGCGTCGGTCAGCGCGGCCTTGCGGACAGCCGGCGCGCGGCGTACCGGCGCCGGCGCCGGGATCTCGCCGCGGCCGGCTGCGAGGTAGTCGGCGTAGAGCTGTCGGCCCTGCTCGGTCTCGAGGATCTTGTTGACGGCCTGAGGTTCGCTGAGCGGCGAGCCGCTCTTCTCGACGAGCGCGCGCGCAGCCGTCTCGATCGCGGACCACGCTGCGTCCTGCGCCTTCGTGACCGCGCCCGCGTCCGCCTCGGTCGGCGACATCGCCGCCGCCTTCTCGTCGCAGTAGTCCTGGTACGCGGCCTGGCCGGCCGGCGTCTTCAAGAACGCGTTGACGGCGTCGTGCTCGGCCATCGGCGTGCGCGACTTCTGCACGAGCGAAGCCGCCCCCTTCGCAATCACGTCCCACGCGCTCATGAGACGACGCCTCCGAGCGACCCGCCCGCCGCGCGCGAGCACGTGAACGCGCGGCGGGCCGGATCACCCGTCTCGACGCCCAAGGAGCAAGGCGAACCCCGGCGCGAGATCTGCGAAATCATGACGCTCCGATCAGGCCGCGATCGCGGGCGAGCTGCTTGAGCTCGTCGTCGCTGAGCGACCCGAGCTGGATGACGGCCTCGAGGCGCGCGCACCGACGAAGCAGCGCCGCGACAGCACCGACGATCCCGGAGTCGACCGGCAACGCGGCCAGATGGCCGTGACCGACGAGCGCCGCGAGCGCGCTACCCGACTGCTCGACCTCGCTCGGCGTCAGCACCTCGCCGACACCGAGCGTCGTAGCCGTGCCGTCGCGCCCACCGATCTCGAGAGGCCGCGTCGTCACGTAGAGCACGTCGCCGTCCGTCTTCGGATGCGTCGACGTCGGCTCACGCAAAGAGGCGAGCACCGCGGCACCCGGAAACTCCCCAGGCCGGTACACCAGCACCGGGTCAGCACCCGCCTTCGCAGCGGCCGCAACTAGCACCGCCTCGTGCGCCTCGTCTGCCTTCAACAGCGAATCGCTCACCGAAAATCTCCTCCCAAAAAAATGTGCCCTACATAGGGCATCGGCCAAAACCCCCGTTCCGAGTCACGACCGCAAAAAGTCGTCGAGCATCCTGGCCTCCCGAACCACCGCCGACTGCGAACAACGCAACAGACCAGCAATCTCGCGAGACGTGAAACGCGCCTGCAGAAGAACCGCGACCTGCTGCGTCCGCCGCGGCAACGACTCCAGACTCGACCGCACAACCACGTCCTCCACCGACTCAACGTGCCGACGCTCGAGCTCCTCCGCGATCCACGAATCGTCGTACGAGACCTGAAGGAACCCCTGCCGCAACCACCCGTCCCGACGCAAAGCATCCGTCACGAGACGACAACCGGCGTTGTCGAAGGTCCCCGGGAAACCAGCCCCAAACGAGGAGGCAGTCCCCCCGGCTCCGGGTGGGGCCCCTTTTCGTCGTAAAAGCAGGTGGGGGGTGTGTCTGGACCGAGCGCGGCACGCTGCTCGAGCACGCAGCCGGCGGCGCGTTCGACCGTCATCGACGGCCCCGAATGGGCAGCAATTCCGTCTCGCTGCCCGCTGACGCGCGAGCCGGGCGCCGCCTTCGGCTCAACGGTGCGGGCTCCGGGGCTTGTGACTCTCTGCCAGCCGTGCAGGTGGTCAGGCGACGGCGGACCTCGTCGAGGTCGAAGCGGAGCCGCGCCTTCGGTCCGCTACCGAGCCTCCAGCAGCCGAGCTCGTCGGCGTGCGCGTAGATCCAGTCAGCCTCGACGGCGAGGTACGCGGCGAGCTGGTTCGCGGTCACGAGGGCCTCCCCGCTCGCCGCCGCCGACCTGGTTGCGTGCGCGCGCGAGACGAGTTCCGGCGCGGCACCGGGTTTCTCGGGGCAAGGGGGCTTGTCGCGAGACGGCGGTTTTTTCATGTCGTGAGGTCTTCTGGGGTGACCCTCGCCGCCTGGTGCTCGCCGTTCGCCGCCTTTACTACAGGCGGCGGCGAAGTGGCGAGCGGCGTCTCCTGCGGGGGTTGCGTGCTGGTGTTCGCCGTGCTCGCCGTTAGGTCTACGGCGAGTGGCGAAGGCGCATGGTTGAGCGGGAAGAGGTAGGTGCCGCTTGGCTTCTCGCCGTCACCTACGGCGAGGTGTGGGGAGTGCTCGCCGTTGGGGTCTGACGGGACGCCGTTTTCGAGCTGAACGGCGAGAGCTTTTTGGCGGTCGATGACGCGGCGTGCGCGGGCTCGGGATCCTCTGTCCGGGTGGGCGTCTTTGTAGGCCGTTTCGACTTTGCCGCGGGTGATGCCGGCGGCGGTGTCGGCGTAGTGGTGTTCGACATAGGAGACGATCCAGTCGAGGGTTTGGGCTTCTTCGGCGTCGCGTGCTCCGGCTGCCTGGTCCGCGTCGATGTCTGTCTCGACGACTTGGAAGCCTTCGCTCGCGGTGATCCACGCGAGCGTTGCGCGGGAGCGGTGGATCCTGCTCGACCAGCGCGACTTCCGGAAGTACAGCTGCGTGCGGTCGCGCCCGTCGGGCTTGACGTGGACGACGGTGTCGAACTCGGCTTCGAAGGCGCCGCTGATGTCGCCGAGCTTGTTGTCGTGGTGGACGAGGACGATCGCGAGCGGCCTGCCGGCGGCGTCACGGACGCGGTCGAGCAGCGCCATGAACGAGACGGTCTCCGCCGGTGTGCCGCCGCCCTCGAGGCCGAGTCTGCGGATCGGGCCCGCGAGCAGCACGTCGACGTCGTGCAGTCGTACCGCGGTCGCGATCGCTGCCACGTGTTCGTTGTCGCGCAGGTCGACGCGACCCCAGGGGTGTTCGTGCACGACGATTCGGCCGGCGACGCTCGCGCCCTGCCAAGTCGCGAGCTTGCGACGCAGCTTGAACCGGTATTCGGCGCGGGGACCCTCGTTCTCGATCACCATCACGGTGAGCGGCCGACCGATCTCGAATCCGAGCCACGCGTCGCCGGCTGCCGCGTGAAAGCCGAAGTCGATCGCGAGCGTCGTTTTCCCGGATCCGCCTTCGCCGTGGAAGACGGTGTTGCTGTTGGCCGTGACGAGCTTCTTCTCTTCGGTGCCGATGAGCGGCTCCTCGAGGCCCTCGTCTTCGGCGACGAACTGCTCGAGCGACACGACGCGGTGCGGCTGCCGCTCGTTCGGCGCATCCGATAAGCGGTGGATGAGCTCGAACTCGTCGACGGTGTGTCCGGCCTCGAGATGGTCTGCGCTGTCCTTGCCGGTGCGCGACTGGACGATCTCGACGTCGCAGGACGCGATCGCGCCGGCGTTGACGAGCATCGCCGCGGCGTCGCGCGCCTGCCGCTCGCCGGTACCGCCGTCCGCGTCGGCGACGATCCGGATCCGGCGGGCGCCCGTCAGCTGCTCGGCGTGCTCGAGCGTGAAGCCCTGCGCCCGCGCGCTGCAGGTCGCGCAGACGCCGGCGGCGGCGAGCGCGTCGGCGTCCTTCTCGCCGTCGACGAGGTAGATCGTCTCACCGGCCGCGAGCGCCCGCTCGACGTCGGGCAGCCGGTACAGCAGCGCGGGCGTGCCGTTCAGATGCCAGACCCACGCATCGCCGCGAGGTTGCGCGCATCGAAAGTCTTTCGGCAAGAATCGGGCCACGACGAATGCGACATCGCCGGAGACGCGCGCGTAGTCGTACTCGGCGACCGGGGCGCCGAGTTGCGGATGCACGAGCCGCGGCGCGATCAGGGGCTCACCGTCGAGTGGTGACGGCTCGCGCGCGATCATGCCGCCTCCGGCGGCGGGAAACTCGATGGCGATGCCTCGAGCAGCAGCCACGCGGGCGCGGGCGCCGGCTCGACGTCGACGACAACGCGGCAACCGTTCGTCGGCGGCATCGCGACCCAGCCACCCTCGGCGACGACGCGCAGGCCGAGGCCGAGCCAGTCGGTCGAGCTCGGCACGATGCTCGCCGCGAGGTCGCGCCGCGGCGACAGCCTCACCCTCCCTTCAGGCAGCGTCTGCGCGATCTTCGAAGCCTGCCGCGGCAGGGAGAGCCAGAAGAGCAAGTCTCGACCCCACGAGGTGACCCTGGTCGCGGGCATCTCCCCGAGTGCGTTGAGCGACGTCGCGCCGGCTTCTCCGCGCACTGCCACGACGAGCAGGCCGGAGCGCTTCCCCGTCACGACTGCGATGCCCGCGTCGGGATGCTCGGCCCACCAGTGCCTAACGAGCACGGCCTCGTCGCGCGCGTTCTCCGGCCAGGTGCCGGGCAGCAGCGGCGTCGCGCCGTCAGGCTTCAACGGGAAGACGGGCTCACCGCGGTTTGCGTGCTCGAGTGCGACCTCGCGAAAGGCACTCACGCTGCCGCCTGCGTGAGGCATGCGGTCGCGATCGCCGCGCGCAGCTCGCTCACTGCGTCATCGGGCGAGCTCGACGAGACGCCGATCAGCCTCACGCCGTCCCTCGGGTCGCGCGTGGCGGCGCGGTACACGAACCGCTCGACGTCGGCGTCGAAGTCGGCCACGATCGCGTAGAGGCGGTCGCTGATGCTGGCGACCGTGAGCTCGACGAGCCAGGGGCGACCGCCGCACCGGATGCGGCGTGTCCCGAGGAAGCGGACGCGCACGTCGTCCGGCGCCACCCCGGCTTCGCGCAGGACCCGCTCGAGCTGCTCGCCCCAAGCGAGGAGGCCTCGCTGCTCGAGGTGCTCGGCGATCGTGTCGCCGACGCTGACAACGTGGCAGCTCACGCAAGGCCCTCGATCGTCGGCTCATCGGCGATGCACCCACAGATCTCCGGCTCATCGGGCCACTCGGCGCTCGGGATGATCGGCTCGTTTTCTTCGGGCGCTACGCTGACGGTGCGGATCGTTAGCGGCTGGCCTTCGGGCCGGCCGCTACTCATGAAGGGCCCCGGTTCTTCGCAGGGTCTCGCCGGGCGGGAAGAGTTCCGCTTCGGTGCAGCCGAGGAGCCGCGCGCAGTCCCGCCGGAGCTTCGGCCAGGCGACGCGCCAGCCGTTCTCTACGGCGGACAGCGTCGTCGGTCTGAGCCCGAGCAACGCGGCGAGCTCGCGCTGCTGGATCCCCTTTTCGACCCGCAGCCGTGCGAGCTCTGTCACGGCGAAGTGTGGTCGTCTTACTTGCGTGTTCCCCATTGCTACTGTTAGTATGCGGTCACGGTGTACCGCAGTCTTAGAGACATACCGACCGAAGAGCTGCGCGCGATCGAGCGCGAGCTGCACCGCCAGCTAGGCCGGCGACCTCGCGCCGCCGTATGGCGGCAACTGCTCGAAGCGGGGCTTGTTCTCGAGACGGCCGAGCGAAGGGCGCTCGAGCTCGACAACTGGGCCGAAGACCTCGCCGACGATTACCGCAAGCTCGATGAGGGGGAACGCGCCGACGTCAACGATGCGACGTCTCCTGATGAGGAGGACGCCACGCTCGAGCGAATCCTCGCTGCCGAGGCATCCCGCGATGAGCGGGTCGATGCTTTCCGGCGTCGCGCTCTTCGCGGACGGCTCGTTTCTGTCGATCGAGTCGAGGGATGGATCGAGCGACAGGCTGGACGACAGAAGCTCGCGGAGTTCGCCCAGTCGACGCACCAGCTTGTCCTCGAGCACGGCGGCGACATCTCGGCGACCGTGGAGTTGCTCGCCTCCCTCACCCTCGAGTACGTCTCGCTCCCGGACGAACGCGAACGCATGCAGCGCGTCGTTCCCGGCAGCGCGCTCTCTGACCTCAGGCGGCTCTCGAAACAGCTCTCCGGCCAGCATGGATGGACACCCGCATGGGCTGCGACCTTCGTGCTGACTGGCGCGACGCCGACGTTCTCGCGAGCTCGGTTCGTGGTCGAGGGCTCTTCGTCGCCGGCGCTTGAGCGAATCAAGCTCGACCTCTCCCCGCGGCTCGCGCCGAAGGACGTCGCCGAGATCTACACACGGCTGCGGTCCCTGCTTCGCAAGCCGGGGTTCCGCGCGAAAGCGCGCGGTGGGCAGAGTCTCGCGCTCGCGGTGTTCGTCGCCGAACACAACGACGGTCGCCGCTGGGACGAGGCCCGGACGGCATGGAACCGCGCGCGGCTCGGGCGGTCGTACCCGAATGCGCGCTCGTTCACGACCGCCGCGCGCAACGCGTACGAGGGCGTTACCGGCAGGCGGCTCGAATGGCGGCAACTACAACGAGAGGAGGATTGATGGCACGACCGTCAACAGGATCCGTGGTTGAGGACAGCCGCGGTGACGTCGTCCGCTACGGCCTGCGCTTCCGCGCGGGCGGGACGCGGCACTTCGTCGCGCTCGGCCCCGTGTCGCGGCAGGAGGCCGATCAGGAGCTCGAGTACGTGCTCGCCGACGTCGAGCGCGGCATCTGGAAGCCACCGGAGCCGACGCCGGTCGTCGCGGCGCCGGTGGAGGAGTCGACGTTTCACGTGTACGCATCCAAGTGGCTCGCGCAGCGCGAGCAGGAGGGACTGAAGCCGAAGACGATCGCCGACCTCCGCTGGTCGCTCGTCAATCACCTCCTGCCGTTCTTCGCCGATCACCGGCTCTCGGAGATCACGCCGCGCACGGTGAGGGAGTACATGCAGGCGAAGCTCGCGGAACGCAACGCGATCGAGCAGGCAGCGGCGGAGGCGGAGCGCAAGGGCGAGCCGTTCAGGGTGCGGAGCCTCTCGAACAGCTCCATCAACCACACGGTGAAAGCGCTCGGCGCGGTCCTCGAGGCCGCGGTCGACGACGAGCTCATTGCGTCCAATCCCGCGACGGGAGCTCGACGCCGTCTGAAGGCGAGCAAGCCGTCGCGGCCGTGGGTTGAGCCCGAGCAGCTGATGGCGCTTCTCGAGTCGGCGTCGGGTGTCGGCCGCGTCTTGCTCGCTGTCCTCGCCGGCGCCGGGTTGCGGATCGGTGAGGCGCTCTCGTTGCGTTGGCGCGACGTCGACCTCGGCACGGGCTCGCTGTACGTCGTCGATGCGAAGACGCCGAAGGGGATCCGCGAGGTTCACCTGACGCCGGCCCTCCGCGAAGAGCTCACGCTCTGGAAGGCAGACGCGAAGCACACGGGCCCGGCCGACTACGTAATCCACCCGTCGACCGGCCGGAAGCACAACCCGAGCAACCTCCGTCGAGACGTCCTCTTCCCGGCCGTCGCGACGGCGAACGTGAAGCTCGCGGAGATGGGCATTGCGCCGCTCGCTCCGATCACGTTCCACTCGCTGCGTCGCACGTACGCGAGCCTGCGCTGCGTGTGCGGCGATGACATCCGCTACACCGCCGACCAGCTCGGACACGAGGACCCGCGCTTCACCTTGAAGGTGTACGCGCAGGCGACGAAGCGGCGCGACCGGCTCACCGGCCCGCACCTCAAGGCGTACGACCGCGCGCTCGAATGGGCAGCGATGGGCAGCAGCGAGCCACTTACGGTCCCCGAGCCGTCGCCGGTGAGCGTCTAAGGCATAAAGAAAGCCCCGATTTCCGGGGCTTTCTTCGATGGAGCCGAGGGGGCTCGAACCCCTGACCTTCTGGCTGCCAGCCAGACGCTCTCCCAGCTGAGCTACGGCCCCGCGAGGCAGCAAGTGTACCCCGCCTAGCCCCAGACCTCCTCGGCGACCTCGAC
>Ga0315281_10003782_pt1 | contig 22128 bp, 17 predicted proteins | sample YL17G07_0_MG_FD_204540 | JGI IMG/M metagenome (GOLD analysis project Ga0315281, IMG submission 204540) | Sediment microbial communities from Yellowstone Lake, YNP, Wyoming, USA - YL17G07_0 | ecosystem: Environmental > Aquatic > Freshwater > Lake > Sediment | place: USA: Wyoming | collected... | reverse complement strand
CTGGCAGCTTCCGGTATCGACGATGCGCGCATCGTCGGTCACGAACGGCCGTGCTGCGTGCGTGCCTGCGGAATGCATGCACACGACAAGAGCGGCGGCTACGCTGACGCAGCGAGCGAGCAAGAAGTTCCCTACCGTGCCGCCAGCAGCGCGAGCAATTGCTCCTGTGCAGGGCGCGGCACCCGGCCATGGGAGCGCCTGCGGTGGTAGTTGCCGTCTGAATCCATGTCCCAGGCCTGGTTGTTGTCGGCCAGGTACACCTTCAGGCCTTCCTTGATGACGCGCTGCTTGAGGCGGGGGTCGAGCAGCGGGAAGCACAGCTCGATGCGGCGGAAAAAATTGCGCTCCATCCAGTCGGCGCTCGACAGATGCACGTCCTCGGCGCCGTCGTTCAGGAAATAGAAAATGCGCGTGTGTTCCAGGAAGCGGCCGATGATCGAGCGCACCCGGATGTGCTCCGAGAGCCCCGGGATGCCCGGCCGCAGCGCGCAAACTCCGCGCACGATCAGGTCCACTTTCACCCCGGCCCGCGAGGCTGCATACAGCGCCTCGATCACCTTGGGCTCCAGCAGGGAGTTCATTTTCGCGATCACGTGGGCGGGCTTGCCTGCCTTGGCGTGCCGGACCTCGCGCTTGAGCGCCGTCATTATGCGCTCGTGCAGCGTGAAGGGTGACACCCAGAGGTGGCTAAGGCTGCGCGCGCGCCCCAGGCCGGTCAGTTGCTTGAACACCGCATCGACGTCGGCACAGATCTCCTCGTTCACGGTCAGCAGGCCGAAGTCGGTGTACTGTTTGGCGGTGCGCGGGTGGTAGTTACCCGTCGACAGGTGCGCGTAGCGGCGCAGGCCCCCATCTTCGCGACGGACCACCAACAGCATCTTGGCGTGGGTCTTGTAGCCGACCACGCCGTAGATCACGTGAGCCCCGACCTCCTCGAGTTTGGCCGCGTAATTGAGATTCGCCTCCTCGTCGAAGCGCGCCAGCAGTTCCACCACCACAGTGACTTCCTTGCCGCGCTGGGCGGCATCGATCAGGTATTTCATGATCACCGAGTCGGTGCCGGTGCGGTAGACCGTCTGCTTGATGGCCACCACGTTCGGATCCTCGGCGGCCTGCTCGAGCAGCTCGATCACGGGATTGAAAGACTGGAACGGGTGATGCAGCAGAATGTCGTTCTTGCGCACCGAGCGGAAGATGTCGCCATGCTTGCCCAGTGTCTTGGGCGTGCCCGGTAGGAACGGCTTGAACTTGAGCGCCGGCAGGTCGACGATGTCCGCGACGCTCATGAGCCGTACCAGGTTGACCGGGCCGTTGACGCGGTACAGGTCCTGCTCGGTGAGCTCGAACTGCTGCAGCAGGAACGCGGCCATCTCCGGTGGGCACGACTCGGAAACCTCCAGCCGCACCGAATCGCCGAAATGGCGTTGCGGCAGCTCGCCGGCCAGTGCGGTGCGCAGGTTCTGGATTTCCTCCTCGTCGACGAACAGATCGCTGTTTCGCGTCACGCGGAACTGATAGGCGCCATTGACGATCATGCCCTGGAACAGCGCGCTCGCGAACGCTTTCAGGACCGAGCTGAGGTGAACGAACTGATGTCCCTTTCCGCCCGTAAGCTGCGGCGGGATCTGCATCACGCGCGGCAGCAGACGCGGCGCCTGCAAGATGGCCCGGCCCGAACTGCGCCCAAAAGCATCCCGCCCCTCCAGCTGCACCGCGAGATTCAGGCTCTTGTTCAGCACGCGCGGGAAGGGGTGCGCCGGATCCAGGCCGATGGGCGTCATGAGGGGCATCATTTCGCGCACGAAATAGTCGTGCAGCCAGCGGCGCTGCTCGCGTGTCCAGTTGCGCTCGTGCAGGAAACGCACGCCTTCCTCGGCCAGCCCGGGGAGAATTTCTTCGTTCAGCAGGCGATACTGTTCGGCCACCATGGTGTGAGCCCGTTCGCTCACAATCCGGAACATGTCGGTTGCCGCACCCTCGCCTCGGTGGTCCACATCGCCACCCAGCTTGATCCGCTCCTTGAGTTCAGCGACGCGGATTTCGAAGAACTCGTCCATGTTGGACGATACGATGCACAGGAACCGCAGCCGCTCGATCATGGGCATGCGGCGGTCCTCCGCCTGTGCGAGCACCCTGCGGTTAAACGCGAGGAGGCTCAATTCACGGTTGAGGAAATGCGGCTCGGTTCGCTTGAGCAGTGACGCCGGTTCGTGAAGCATGTTGGGGATGGGTCGCCGATGCGGGCCGAAAAAGCCAGCCCGCTGTCCAAGTAAGAACCGATCGGTTGCGGCCTGCAGTAAGCCCGTGTTGATATCTGTCTGAATGCTAACCATTTTAATCCATTCGCTAGGCGCACGCTTGGGGGCCTGCGGGCGCATTGCGTCGGCATGGCGAGGGTGTTATGTTCGGGCCCAAATGTTGCAGCGCCCATTTCCGTGAAGCACGAAACGCTCGCAGCGGTCGATCTGGGATCCAACAGCTTTCACCTCCAAATCGGACGGGTGGTGGGGGAGCAAGTTTATCTTCTTGATTCTCTTAGAGATTCTGTTCGCCTAGGCGCCGGACTGACGCGTGATCGGCGGCTTGACCGTGCTACCCAATTGCGTGCGCTCGAAGCGCTGGGACGTTTTGCTGAGCGACTGCGGGGCTTTCCGCGCGGCGCGGTGCGCGCGGTCGGTACCAACGCCCTGCGGGTGGCCAAGAACGCCGAAGAATTCCTCGCCGAGGCCAAGACGATCCTGGGATTTCCGATCGAGGTGATCTTCGGGCGTGAGGAGGCGAGGCTGATCTATCTTGGCGTCGCGCACACGCTTCCGCCCGCGCCGGACAAGCGGCTGGTGGTGGACATCGGCGGCGGATCCACGGAGTTCATCATCGGCACCGGGCTCGAGCCGGAGTTGATGGAATCGATCACGATGGGCTGCGTGAGCTACAGCCTCAAATACTTTCCGGACGGCAAGATCGACAAGTCCGGATTCAAGCGCGCCGAGCTCGCTGCGGCGAACGAGTTGCAGCACATCGTCAAATTGTTTCGTCGCACCGGGTGGAAAGACGTGATCGCCTCCTCCGGGACGGCCCGGTCGCTCGCCGGCATGATTCGCGAAGGCGGATGGGCCGAGCAGGGCATCACCGCTGCGGGCGTAAAGAAGCTACGCTCGGCGTTTATCGAAGCCGGCGATGCCGAAAGACTGAAGCTCCCGGGCCTGCGCGATGATCGTGCGCCCATTCTTCCCGGTGGGCTTGCGATCATGTCGGCAATCCTCGCCGAGTTCGACATCGATGCACTTGAGGTCTCGGAGGGTGCGCTGCGCCAGGGCGTGCTCTATGACCTGCTCGGGCGGGTGCAACACCATGACATGCGGGAGGTGACGGTCGCGGAGTTCATGCGCCGTTACCATGTCGACATGGCGCAGGCCGAGCGGGTAACCGGGCTGGCGGCGCGGCTGCACGCGGATCTCGTGATCGAGCCGCCGGAGGCCGAGGTCCTGATGCTGCGCTGTGCGTGCGCGCTGCACGAAATTGGAATTCCGATCGCGCATGCCGCCTACCATAAGCATTCGGCCTACATCCTTTCGCAGGCAGACATGCCCGGTTTTTCTCGCGACGAGCAGGCACGCCTGGCGAGGCTGGTGCTTGCACACCGGGGCAAACTGACAAAGCTTGAATCTCTGTCCGCCCGCAGTTCGGATTGGTCGCTGATCTTTGCGCTTCGCCTGGCGGTGCTGTTCTACCTTGCCCGCAACGACATCACGCTGCCGCGAATTGCGTGCCGCGCCACGGATTCGGGGTTTCAGCTTGGCGTCGAGCGCGGCTGGCTGGATGAGCACCCACTCACCGAAGCGGCGCTCGAAGCAGAAGCCGACGAGTGGCGCTCGCTGGGCATGCGGCTCGAGATTCGCGCGCTTGCCGAGGAGAAGGCAAAAGCCTCCTAAGCCGGACGAGCCGGAACCAACCAGGTTGGCTCGCTTTGGAATCCAAAATCGGGAGGCCAATATATAGTACTGTCGCATGCCATCAGCGGACTTGCGCGCTGCGCGCGCCAACCGCGTTTTCTGCACGGACAAGAGGCATCCGCGCAGAAAACGCGGTTTCGGTTAACAACAAGGACAGTGAGGTTCTTATACAAGATCGCTGATTCTGCACGGATGGTTTGTATGCGTGCAGAATCAGCGATCCGCGCGGACGGTTTCTCGTCCGCGCAACATCGCAACCCGGTAACAACGGGCGCGACCTAAGTCGCCACGTATAAACCGAAATTCTTCGCCAGATCTGGCTAAACCAGGTCGGGTCCGATGACAGCCCGCAACACGACGTCGCCGCCATGGCGCGCCCGGCAGGATAACCACCAGACCGCGCCCTTCTTGATCGTCCAGTCGGCCTCTTGTCCGCAAAGGATCAGCGCGGCCACACCGCCAAGTGTGGGCTGGTGCCCGACCACCAGCACCGTGCCGTCGCGCTCCGGCCATCCTGCCGCGGCAAGAATCTCGGCGGCCGCCGCCCCCGTTCCAACCTTCTTGATCGTTTCGTAGGGCAGGCCCAGTGCGTCGGCGGTTTGTTGTGTGCGCCTGGAAGGGCTGACCAGAATTCTGCAGTCGGCGGGAATGCGCGTCTTCAGCCACGCAGCGATCTGGGCAGCCTGCTTGCGGCCGCGTTTGGTGAGTTCACGGGCCGAATCCGGCATGCCGTCCTCGGCTTCGGCGTGGCGCCACAGAATCAGGTCCATAATTACCTCGGCCTCACGAGCATCGAACAGGCTTCAAGGGATGACCCAAAGCCCCAAAAAACGTATTATGAAGGCGATCCCCGCAGTGTAGCGGGGCCGACGCAAAAGGAGGCAACTATGGCTAAGAAGACTGGCGACAGCGTATACAAGATCGTCGAAGTGATCGGCACCAGCTCTACGTCCTGGGAGGAGGCTGGCAAGCGGGCAGTGCAATCGGCGTCGAAGACGCTGCGCGATCTGCGCATCGCGGAGGTCGTGAAGCAGGACATGGCGATCGAGAATGGAAAGGTGGTCGCGTATCGGACTCGGATGCTGCTGTCGTTCAAGTACCAGGGGTGAGCTTGACCGGCGGGTCCGCTGTGGCCCGCCACCACCTGATCCCTGGCCGCGGTCAGGTTTCCCGCTTGTTGGGGCAGTCGGGCTTGGAGCAGTCGGCGTAGAGATACAGCGAGTGCTCACGGATCGTGAATCCGCGGTCCTTGGCGACCCTGCCCTGGCGCTTCTCGATCTCCGCGTCGAAGAATTCCTCGACCTGACCGCATTGCAGGCATACGAGGTGGTCGTGGTGCTTGCCCTCGTTCAGTTCGAACACTGCCTTGCCTGATTCGAAGTGGTGCCGCGCCAGAATGCCGGCCTGCTCGAATTGCGTAAGCACTCGGTAGACCGTGGCAAGCCCGATGTCCAACCCTTCGTTCATGAGCATGCGATAGACGTCTTCGGCGGACATGTGGCGCACGCTGCCGGTCTCGAACAGCTTGAGGATGCGAAGGCGTGGTGCCGTCGCCTTGAGTCCGATGGTCTTTAGGTCGGTCACGTGGTTTGTCTTGTCGCTGGAGTGCCCGGCGTCCGATTGCGGCCAGCCGGGGCCGCGCTTTCCGCTATGATATAGCGTTTTATCCGCCCCAAGAAGCACGCATTCATGAAACGAATCCTACCGTTGGTCTTTGCGTTCTCCACGGCTGCCTGCAGCTACCTTCCGAATCTGTCGCCGCACCGTATGGAAATCCAGCAGGGCAATTTCGTCTCCCAGGAAATGGTGGGCCAGTTGAGGCCCGGCATGACGAAAGATCAGGTTCGTTACGCTATGGGAACACCGCTTGTGGCGGACCTGTTCCATGGCAATCGCTGGGATTATGTATTCATCCGGCAGCGCGCCAACAGCGCCGAAGTCGAGCAGCGGCGCATTTCGGTGTTCTTCGAGCAGGACAAGTTGGCGCGGATCGAGGGCGCCGTCGTCGAGGCCAGCCCATCGTCCGTGGCGCCCGCGACGCCTGCAGTCCCCGCAGCGGCGGGCGGGGACAGGGGCAAGCCGTGAGGGTCGCACCGTGAGGATTGCAATCGCGGGCGCCACCGGCCGCATGGGCCGAACGCTGATCGAGGCGGTGCTGGGGACAGACGATCTCAAGCTCGCTGCGGCCCTGGAGGTCGCGGGGAACGAGTTCCTCGGCAGGGACGCAGGGGAAGCCGTCGGGTCTCGCTGTGGGGTCCTGGTCACCGCTGACCTCGGCGCGCTCGCGGGCGCAGACTGCCTCGTCGATTTCACCCGTCCCGAGGGTACGCTGGATCATCTGGACCGGTGCCTCGCCAGCGGAACAAGGATGGTGATCGGCACCACCGGTTTTTCGGCCGAGCAGAAGCAGCGCATCGCGCAGGCCTCCAAGCGCATCGGCATCGTTTTCGCGCCGAACATGGCGATCGGTGTCAATGCGACCTTCAAGCTCGCCGAGCAAGCCGCGCGCATTCTGGGCGATGCCTACGATGTCGAGATCATCGAGGCGCATCATCGGCACAAGGTTGACGCGCCTTCGGGCACTGCGCTCAAGCTCGGTGAAGTAGTCGCCTCGGCGCTAGGGCGCGACCTCAAGACATCTGCGATCTACGGTCGCGAGGGCATCACCGGCGCGCGAGACCCAAAGACCATCGCGTTCCACGCGCTGCGCGGAGGCGACATCGTCGGCGAGCACACGGTCATGTTTGCGGGCGTCGGTGAGCGCGTGGAGATCACGGTCCGATCCTGGAATCGCATGACCTACGCGCTGGGCGCGTTGCGTGCATGCCGTTTCCTCAAGGACAATGCTTCCGGACTCTACGACATGCAGGATGTGCTCGGCCTGCGCTGAGTCTCGATTGTGATCCGGGATATTGCTCGAACACTGGCCGCACTTGTCGTCGCGCTGACCGCGTTGGGCGCTGCGGGCGCGCATGCGCAGCATGGGGCAGGCAATGTCGTCTACGTTCCTACTCCGCAGTCGGTCGTGGATACGATGCTGCATATGGCGAAGGTGGGCCCGGGGGACATGCTGATCGACCTGGGGTCGGGGGACGGTCGGATCGTCGTTACCGCGGCCAGGGCGCACGGCGCCCGCGGGCTCGGCGTGGAACTCGACCGGCACCTGCTTGGATTGGCAAAGGAATCAGCGCTTCGCGGCGGCGTGGCCGACCGCACCCGCTTTGTCGAGCAGGATCTGTTCCAGACGGACCTGACCGGCGCCACTGTCATCACCACCTACCTGCTTCCCGAGATGAACCTCAGACTGCGCCCGAAGCTGTTGGAACTGCCGCCGGGGACGCGCATTGCCGCACACGATTACCACATGGGCGACTGGCTGCCCGACGAGAGCGTTACGCTCGACGTGCCGGAGAAACAGGTCGGCAATCCCGGAGTGTCCTACGTTTATCTGTGGCGGGTCCCCGCAACCGTTGCCGGACGCTGGCGATCCAGGCTTGCGGTCCGGGGCGCCAGCGTCGACTGTGAATTCAGTTTGTCGCAGCGGTACCAGATGGTCTCGGGTGCAGTGAAGGTCGGGTCGGCCACGGCACCGGTGCGCAATGCGCGCCTGTCAGGTGATGCGATCAGCTTTGAGTTCGAGGTGGCCCCTGGCGGTGGTGCGCCAGTGCAGTACGAGTATCGTGGGCGCGTCAACGGCGCGGTTATGGAGGGAGCGCTCATCGCGCGTGCGCGTGCAGGATCGTCTAACCATGCGTGGCGGGCAACGCTCATCGCCACCGCGCCGCGCGACGATCAGGCCCCGGGGCGCTAAGGCCTGAGCCAGCCAAGCCGGAACCAAAGAGGCTGATCTTGCCTTTTTCAGTCTCGTGTTTTCGTGCAGTTGCGAAGTTCAACTGCAAAGTTGCAAAGCACGAAAACACGAGAGGTATACAAAACCAAATTTTTCGCCGGCTTCGTCAACAGTACAGTCGTAAGTGACTGGGCTAGCGTCGCCCGGACCGAGCCGGCCGTCTCGCTCAGGTCTTGGGCGGCTGCCGGGCCGCGGACAACGCCGCGCGTGTCCAGACCGTGTCGATGGCATCGAGCACCGCTTCCGCGTTCTGGTAGCGCATTGCCGGATCCTTGGCCATCAGCCCGTCGATAAGTTCCTGGCAGTCGGCCAACTCGGCGGGCAATTTCGGCGGCGGCGCCTCGACGTGCTGGCGGATCAGATCATGGAGCGAATCGCTTTCGTACGGGCGACTGCCCGTCAGCATCTCGTAGAAAATCACCCCCAGGCTGTACAGATCGGAGCGGTGGTCGGTCGTTTCCCCCTTTGCCTGCTCCGGGGACAGATAGTAGGGTGAGCCAAAGGAGACGCCGAACTGCGTCTTGGTGAGGTCGCTCGACAGGTCTTTTGCGACGCCGAAGTCGGCCAGCGCGATGACCCCGTTCTCGCGCACCATGAAGTTGGCCGGCTTGACGTCACGGTGAACGATGCCGTTACGGTGAATCTCGGCCAGCGCGCTCGCGGCCTGTGCGAGGAGCGAAAGCGCCTGGCGCGATGAAATAGCCCCCTCCACGACCTGCTTCAGGCTGCCGGACGGAAAGTATTCCATGGCGATGTACGCGAAGTCCTCGCTGAACCCGTGGTCGAAGATGCGCACGATGTTGGGGTGACCGATGCGGGAAATCAGCGCCGCCTCCTGGACGAAGCGCTGGAGCAGGTCCGGATCGTCGCCGGGGCGGCTGTTCAGGATCTTGAGGGCGGCCTTCTCGTGGTCCGATTCACGCTCGGCCAGGTACACCGTCGATGACGCCCCCTCGCCGAGCTTTTCCTTCACGCGGTAGTTCCCGATGCGCAGCGGCACGCCTGCCGTTGGCGTGGCCGCCTCGGGTTCGGCGACCATGGCCTGCAGCGTCTCGCGCAGCACGGCCTTGGCGGCGTTCGCGGCGCCATCGGCGTTCGCCGAGAGGGCCTCGCGCATCGATGCGCTCAGGCCGCCCGTTGACCGGTCCGATGTGACGGTGAGATTGTTGAGACCCGTGACTTCATAGACAGTGATCGGGCTCATTCGACCGCGCAGGATCACAGATCGACTCGCTCCATGGGCGACGGCGGCGCCGGCGGCGCCGATCGTCGCCTCGCTCGCGACTACCGGCCAGCCCAATTCCTTGGTCTGCTCCTCCAGCCGCGCGGCGATGTTGACGGTGTCGCCGATCGCGGTGAAATCCTGCTGGCCGCGCCCGCCCACCCGGCACAGCGTCACCTCGCCGGTATGAATGCCGACGCCGATCGCAAATTCGGGCAGTCCGCGGTCCTTATACCGCTCGTGCACCCAGTCGCGAAAGCGATGGGCTATGAACGACAAGCCCAGGCCCGCATGCACGGCCTGCAGTGCCTGCCTTTCGCGCGGATGCGATTCGGTATGCGCGAACACCGCCATGATTCCGTCGCCGATAAATTTCACCACGCTGCCGCCGCAGGAAATGATCGGCTCACATGCCCGCTGGAGATAGGCATTGAGCAGCTCCGCGATTTCGGGCGCCGACAGGCGCTCGGAAATCGTGGTGAAGCCTCGGATGTCGGCAAACAGCACCGTGGCCTCGGAAGCGGTACCCTCGAGGGCGGACACTTCATCTTCGGCGGTCGCACGCGGTGCCTCTGCCCCGGCGAAGTCGCTGCGGAATCGCTGCCGCAGCATCTCGCTGCCGGCAATCAGCTGGTTGGTCAGGACTTCGCGGGTGGTCTCCTGCTTCTTGATGCGCGCAGTAACCGCCCCGAGCAGCTCGTCGCGGGTAAAGGGTTTGGTCAGGTAATCGTCCGCACCGAGATTCATACCGCGGCGCATGTCGTTGCGGTCGACGCGCGCGGTGAGGAAAACGAATGGCGTGGCGGCGAGCGCCGGCTCCCGGCGCAGTTGTTCCAGGACTCCGTATCCATCCAGTTCGGGCATGTTGATGTCGCAGAGGATCAGGTCGGGCGTCTTGGCCCGGGCAGCCTCGATGCCGAGACGGCCGTTCTCGGCGACGCTCACGTCGAAGCCTTCGGCTTTCAGCATGAGCGACACCGTCATGCGGATGCCGGCTTCGTCTTCAATGACCAGGATTTTCGTCATCGGCGGCATCTGAAAACCGGAAACAATCGCGGTATCGGTGTCATGCTGCGGTTGCCGGTGTATTCGGTGCACGGGCCTGCAGTGGCAGCGTGACGCAAAACCGGGTTCCCGCGCCCACCTTGGTGTCAAACGTTATGCCGCCGCCGTGCAGTTCCACCGATTTTTTGACAATGGCGAGGCCCAGGCCCGTACCGGGCCGGTTCTGGACATTGGAGGCCCGGTGGAAGCTCTCGAAGAGATGCGGCTGGTCCTCCGCCGGAATGCCGATGCCGCTGTCCTCGACGGTAAGGCGGACATTGCCGTCCGCACGATCGACCGCCAGCTTCACGGTAGTGCCGGGCGCAGAATACTTGATCGCATTCGCAAGCAGGTTGTTGAGTATGTGGCGCAGCAGGTTCTCGTCCAGTTCTACAGTCTCGCGGCCGAAACGGTCCTCGATCACAATGGTGTGCTGTTTGCCTTCGCCAATGCGCAAATCGGCCACCACCTTGGCGCACAGTTCGGACAGTGCGAGCGGCGTCGGACGGAGCTGAAGCACTCCGGACTCCGCCCGACCCAGGGTCAGCACTTCGTCCAGCAGCCTGCGCATGCGTTTGGTTCCATCCTCGATGCCGTTCAGCAGGTTGAGCTTCTCGTTGTCGTCGAGTTTGTCCGGATACATCCTGAGCAACTCTGCCGAGGAGAGGATGGTCGCGAGCGGCGTGCGGAATTCATGCGATACCGTGGAGACGAATCGCGTCTTCATCTCGTTCAGTTCTTTCTCGCGCTGCAGCGCGGTCAGCAGCTCTTGTTCCGCGCGTTTGCGCGGACTGATGTCGTGCACGGCAAGGATGGTGCCGCTGGCGGGATCGCGTGGATCGAGCGCCCGCGCCTCCAGGCTGCCCCAGAACACCTGGCCATCCTTCCTTGCCAACTCGATCTCGGCGACCCATGCCTGTCCTTCTGCAAAACGCGCCCCGGCGGCCGCGCGCGCCTCGGCCCGGTCCGTCTCGGAGCGGTACATGATGCCAGCCGATTGCCCGGTCATTTCCCCATTGCCGTAACCGAAAATGTGGGCGAATGCCTGATTGCACTGTTTGATCTTTCCGTCCCTGATCGACGCGAGCCCTACCGCGGCGCTGTCGAAGATCACCCTCAACTCGCTCAATGCAGCCGCAAGCGAGCGGTCTGTCTCATGAAGTTTCTCGCCCAGTTCGACGTTTTCCCGGCCGAACCGGAGCGTTTCCATCAATGTCCGGTTGGCTCCAAGGTAAAGCGCCAGCAGCACCCCGGTGAATACGAGCAGCAGCATCGCCGCGGAGGTATTGAAGCCGCCGTTGGTGAACAGCAACGCGACCAGGGGCGCGAGGATCGGCACCAGCAACGATGCGAAGGCCTTGGGACTCGGGGCGAGCGCCGACGGCATTCCCAGGGCGAGCGTGCATATCATCGAAGGCACGAGAATCTGGTACAGGTCACCCTTGCTCGGGAAGGCGAACAGGATGCAGACACCCCACGCCGCGCCGAGCAGCGCCCCGGCGCCCGAGTACCACGCTTCCCAGGACCGGGCCGCCTCGGGCGGCGGATTGAGGCGCAAATGGGTACGGTACAGGATCACACGGGCGGCGCAGGCGCATACCATCCAGCCCAGCCACAATGCCAGCAGGCGGGTCTCGACGTACCCCAACAGGGCGAATGCCGTCACGCCAGTGGCCAGGAGCAGGGAAACAACATCCTGAAGCGCAAAGCGGTAGAGCAGTGTGACCCGCTCGGAAAGGTAATCGTCGGACGCAACCGTCTGCACCACACTGCTTGCTCGATTTTTTTCTGTCATCGTTCCCGCGCCGCTTGTAATCCTAGGGTAGGCCGGACTTGCTGCATCCGGCGTCGTTCAATGTCGCCCCGCGCCCGCCGTTCTGGAACCGGGGTCGCCGGCCGGATTTGAGGACTACAATGATTCTACGGTATAATTTGCCCCCGTATCCAACGGGATGGGCGAGGGGCCCGTCCCGTTTTCGCATCAGTATCGCGGAGTCCACTGTGTCCGTCCTGCCGCCCGCCGTGCTCGCGCTCGCCGACGGGACGCTATTCCGGGGGCGGGCGATCGGCGCCGATGGCATTGCCTCGGGGGAGGTGGTGTTCAACACCGCCATGACCGGGTATCAGGAAATCCTGACCGATCCGTCGTACTGCCGCCAGATCATCACGCTCACCTGTCCGCACATTGGCAATACCGGCGTGAACCGCGAGGACGCGGAATCTGCGCAAATCCACGCGTCGGGACTGGTGGTTCGGGATCTCCCGGCGCGCATGTCCAGCTGGCGCGCCGACGAGGCGCTGCCCGAGTACCTGAAGCGTAACGGGATAGTGGCAATCGCCGACATCGACACGCGGCGCCTGACGCGCATCCTGCGTGAAAAAGGCGCCCAGAACGGCGCGATCATGGCTGGCCACGTCGATGAGCAGGCTGCGATCGCAAAGGCGCGCGCATTTCCGGGCCTTGGTGGCATGGACCTGGCCAAGGTCGTGACTACTGCGGCCTCCTACGAGTGGACTCAGGGCGGCTGGGAACTGGGCAAGGGGCACCGCCAGCCAATCGAGGCCCGATTCCATGTGGTCGCCTACGATTACGGCGTCAAGCGGAACATTCTGCGCATGCTGGCCGACCGCGCCTGCCGCGTAACGGTGCTCCCCGCGCAGGCGGGCGCGAAAGCAGCCCTCGCGCTCAAACCCGATGGAGTCTTTCTTTCCAACGGGCCCGGCGACCCCGAGCCCTGCGACTACGCGATCGAAGCGATTCGCGAGCTGCTTGAATCGACACGGATTCCCATGTTCGGCATCTGTCTGGGCCACCAGTTGATGGGACTGGCCTCCGGTGCGAAGACCGTGAAGATGAAGTTCGGCCATCACGGCGCCAACCATCCGGTCAAGGATCTGGACACCGGGCAGGTGGTGATCACCAGCCAGAACCACGGTTTTGCGGTCGACCCGGCGACGCTTCCCGGCAGCCTGCGAGCGACACACGTGTCGCTGTTCGACGGCTCGCTTCAGGGCTTTGCGCGCACCGACCGGCCGGCTTTCTGTTTCCAGGGGCATCCCGAGGCGAGTCCCGGTCCGCACGATATGGGCTACCTGTTCGGCCGCTTTGTCGAGATGATGGAAGAACGCAAGGGCCGTTCCTAGACCTCGAAGATGCCGAAGCGCACCGACATCAAGTCCATTTTGCTCATAGGCGCCGGACCGATCGTCATCGGCCAGGCGTGCGAGTTCGATTATTCGGGGGCACAGGCCTGCAAGGCGCTGCGACAGGAAGGCTATCGCGTCATCCTCGTCAACTCGAACCCCGCGACGATCATGACCGATCCGGAAATGGCCGATGCTACCTATATCGAGCCGGTCACCTGGCAGACGGTGGAGGCCATCATCGCCAAGGAGCGGCCCGATGCGCTTCTGCCCACCATGGGCGGACAGACGGCGCTCAACTGCGCGCTCGACCTTGCGCGCGAGGGCGTTCTGGAGCGCTACAAGGTCGAGCTGATCGGCGCCTCGCGAGAGGCGATCGACAAGGCCGAGGACCGCCTCAAATTCAAGCACGCCATGGCGAAGATCGGCCTTGCATGCCCGCGCTCGGCGCTGGCGCATTCCATGGAGGAGGCGCTGCAGGTGCAGGCGGCGATCGGGTATCCGGCGGTGATCCGGCCCTCTTTCACGTTGGGTGGCTCCGGGGGCGGAATCGCCTACAACCGCCAGGAGTTCGTGGAAATCTGCGAGCGTGGCCTGGATGCCTCGCCCACCGGCGAACTGCTGATCGAGGAGTCGGTGATCGGCTGGAAGGAATTCGAGATGGAGGTGGTGCGCGACAGCAAGGACAACTGCATCATCGTCTGCTCGATCGAGAACCTTGACCCCATGGGCGTGCATACGGGCGACTCCATCACGGTGGCGCCGGCGCAGACGCTCACCGACAAGGAATACCAGATCATGCGCGACGCCTCGATCGCCGTACTGCGCGAGATCGGTGTGGACACGGGCGGCTCGAACGTCCAGTTCGCGATCAACCCGGCCGACGGGCGCATGGTGGTGATCGAGATGAACCCGCGCGTGTCCCGCTCCTCGGCGCTGGCATCCAAGGCGACCGGCTTTCCGATCGCCAAGGTGGCAGCGAAGCTGGCGGTGGGCTACACGCTCGATGAACTTGCGAACGAAATCACCGGTGGGGCGACGCCGGCCTCGTTCGAACCCACGATCGACTACGTGGTCACCAAGGTGCCGCGTTTCGCCTTCGAGAAATTCCCGCAGGCGAGTGACCGTCTGACCACGCAGATGAAGTCGGTGGGCGAGGTGATGGCCATCGGCCGCACATTCCAGGAATCGTTCCAGAAAGCGCTGCGCGGGCTGGAAGTGGGCGTCGACGGGCTCAACCAGAAGACCACCGACCGCGAGACTATCGAAAAGGAACTCGGCGAGCCCGGGCCGGAACGCATCTGGTATGTGGGCGATGCCTTCGAAAACGGCTTTACGTTGGAGGAAGTGCACCGCCTTACCCGAATCGACCCGTGGTTCCTCGCGCAGATCGAGGAAATCGTCAGGATAGAAATGGACCTCGACGACCGGTCCCTGGCCGATCTGGACGCAGAGTTGCTGCGCATGCTCAAGCGCAAGGGCTTTTCGGACCGCCGTATCGCCAAGCTGGTGAAAGCTAGCGACGCCCAGGTACGGGCGCGAAGGCATGACCTTAAAGTGCGCCCGGTCTACAAGCGCGTGGATACCTGCGCCGCCGAGTTCGCGACCACCACCGCCTACATGTATTCCACCTACGAAGAGGAATGCGAGGCCGCTCCCACCAATCGCAAGAAGATCATGGTTCTCGGCGGAGGACCCAACCGCATCGGGCAGGGCATCGAGTTCGATTACTGCTGCGTGCACGCAGCCCTTGCGTTGCGAGACGACGGCTACGAGACCATCATGGTCAACTGCAATCCGGAGACCGTTTCGACCGACTATGACACTTCGGACCGCCTGTACTTCGAGCCGGTGACGCTGGAGGACGTATTGGAGATCGTCCACGTCGAGAAACCGCTCGGGGTCATCGTCCAATATGGCGGCCAGACCCCGCTCAAACTTGCACGGGACCTGGAGAAGAACGGCGTGCCCATCATCGGGACCACGCCCGATATGATCGATATGGCGGAGGACCGCGAGCGCTTTCAGAAGCTGCTCAACGACCTGGGTCTGACGCAGCCGCCCAACCGGACCGCGCGCACGGAGAGCGACGCGCTTGCGCTCGCCCAGGAGATCGGCTACCCGCTCGTGGTGCGGCCAAGCTACGTGCTCGGCGGCCGTGCCATGGAGATCGTGCACGAGCAGCGCGACCTCGAGCGGTACATGCGTGAGGCGGTCAAGGTCTCCAACGACAGCCCCGTGCTGCTCGACCGGTTCCTGAACGACGCGATCGAGGTCGACGTCGATGCCGTTTGTGACGGCAGGCGGGTGCTGATCGGCGGGGTCATGGAGCACATCGAGCAGGCGGGAGTGCACTCGGGCGACTCGGCCTGCTCGTTGCCGCCGTACACGCTGCCATCGCACGTCGAGCGCGAACTGCGCCGCCAGACGGTGGCCCTCGCACGGGCTCTCGGCGTCGTCGGGCTGATGAACGTGCAGTTCGCCATCCAGCGCGACATCGTCTACGTGCTGGAGGTGAACCCGCGCGCCTCGCGCACCGTCCCGTTCGTATCCAAGGCAACGGGGATGGCGCTGGCCAAGATCGCCGCTCGCTGCATGGTGGGGCGGTCGCTGGACGAGCAGGGAGTGATGCGCGAGGTCGTGCCGCCCTACTTCTCGGTCAAGGAGGCGGTGTTCCCATTCATCAAGTTTCCGGGCGTGGACTCGCTACTCGGGCCGGAAATGAAGTCCACCGGCGAGGTAATGGGTATTGGCTATTCATTCGGCGAGGCCTTCGTCAAATCTCAGCTGGGCGCGGGCGTCAAGCTGCCACAGGGCGGACGTGCGTTCATCAGCGTGCGTGACAATGACAAGCTGGCTGCGGTCGAGGTGGCCCGCGAACTTGCAGAACTGGGATTCACGCTGCTTGCGACGCGCGGGACCGCGGCCGTGCTCACCGCGCACGGCGTTTCCGTGACAGAGGTCAACAAGGTGGCGGAGGGCAGGCCGCATATCGTGGACATGATGAAGAACGCCGAGGTGAGCCTCATCATCAATACAGTCGAGGACAAGCGCAATGCGGTTTCCGACTCGCGTGCGATCCGCACTAACGCCCTTGCACAGCGAATTACCTACTACACGACCATCGCAGGGGCGCAGGCGGCGTGTGCCGCGCTCCGGCATCAGCAGGGCCTCGTGCCCTACGAACTCCAGCGCCTTCACGCGACCCTGTAGGGATAGCACCGTCAGGTACAGGGGCCCCAGTGGGTCTGCAGGTGTGAAAGTGTGATAATGTAAAAGCTGTTTCTTGCGGCGGCGCCGCGTCTGATTCAGCGTTTCCCTCAGCCGTTCCCTTGGCGCTCCGGGCGTCTTGACGGTTTGTTATTTTCTTGGATTGTCGAAATGGCAAAGATTCCTATCACCGTCGCCGGCGTTGAAATGCTTCGGGCCGAGCTCCAACGCCTGAAGGCGGTGGATCGTCCCAGGGCCATTGCGGCGATCGCGGAGGCCCGCTCGCATGGTGACCTGTCGGAGAATGCCGAGTACGATGCCGCCAAGGAGCGGCAGAGCTTCCTTGAGGGACGCATCGCCGAAGTCGAGGCCAAGCTCGCGAATGCGCAGATCATCGATCCCAAGCTCCTCGATGCGGAGGGGCGCTGCGTGTTCGGCGCGACGGTGGATCTGCAGGACCTGAAAAGCAGCGAGGCGGTCACCTACCAGATCGTCGGCGAGGACGAGGCCGACATCAAGAAGGCGAAGATATCGATCAGCTCGCCCATCGCCCGCGCGCTGATCGGCAAGTATGCGGGGGACGCGGTCGATGTCGTGACACCCGGCGGTGTACGGCAGTACGAGATACTGGACGTGCGCTACGAGTAGCGCTTGGCGCGCGCCCCGGGGCTGCGCCGGCGGTTACGGCACTACGGGCCTGCGGCGCGAGGTGGGGCGAGAGCCGGGGCGCGCGGCTTTGTGCAGGGAAGACGAATGGCCGGCTTCCGCACGCGGGCCCTTGCTGCGGGGTGCCGCGCCCGGCTTGCGCCGTTGCGCCGCCTTCGGTCTTGCGTGCTTTAGGGCAGGCGCCCGCTTCGCCGCAGGCGGTTCGGGCTTTTCCCGGTACACCACCAGGATCTTGCCGATGTGCTGAACCGGGGATGCGCCGGTGCCCTCGCATATCTGCGCGAGCAGGTCCTCGCGGTGGCGCCGGTCATATTCCAACACCCGGATCTTGATAAGTTCATGGGATTGGAGGCAACGCTCGATTTCGGCCACGACGCTGCCGGAAAGCCCGGCGCCGCTGACGATCACCACAGGCTTGAGCGCATGAGCGCGCGCCCTGAGGGAGCGGCGGTCAGCGGAGTTGAGCAGTTTCATCGTGCGCATTGTAAGTGAAGGATAGCGCGCAGGTCCGTATCCATTTGTCGTTCGGGCCCTGGGCCCATTCCTCGGACTGGAACCATTTTTTGTGAAGCGGAAGCCGAAATCCACGGCGTGGATGCAAGAGCATGTCACCGACCCGTACGTGCGGCGCGCGGCGGCCAGCGGATATCGCTCGCGCGCCGCATACAAGCTTATCGAGATTGACGATCACGACCGGCTCTTGCATCCCGGGCAGACCGTCGTCGACCTGGGTGCCGCTCCGGGAAGCTGGTCCCAGGTGATCGCGGAGCGTGTCCAGCCCGGCGGTCGCGTGATCGCACTCGATGTGCTGCCGTTGGACCCGATTGCCGGCGTCACGAAAATCGAGGGCGACTTTCGCGAGCAAGCAGTGCTGGCGAGTATCGAGCAGGCGCTGGATGGCAAGAAGGCCGACCTTGTGGTTTCCGACATGGCACCCAATCTATCGGGGGTGGGCGCCAGCGATCAGGCTCGGGCAGTGCATCTCTGTGAACTTGCGCTGGAATTTGCACAGTCGAACCTGAACCCGCGGGGTGCGTTCCTGGTCAAAGCGTTCCAGGGGGCAGGGTATCCGGAATTTCTGGCTGAAATGCGGCGTTGCTTCGTGTCGGTGGCATCGCGCAAGCCCAAGGCGTCGCGCGGGCGGTCGACGGAGATGTACCTGCTCGGCAGAGGACTGAGACCAGGGTCACGGTAGCGGAAGGGCAAACGCGGGTCTTGTGTTGAACTAGACGGAAGTCGGTTTCTGAATCCATTGATCTGAAACACCTTTCAAGCGCTGGCCCTGCGCTCAGGATGCGTCTAGAATGACCAATAAGTGGTGGTACGCCTAAAGGAAATACATTGAATAACCTGTTCAAGAACCTCGTGATATGGCTGGTCATCGGCCTGGTGCTGATGACGGTCTTCAATCAGTTCAACACGCGCCAGGCGCCCCAGGCGCCGATGGAGTATTCCCAGTTCATCGAGGAGGTGAAGGCAGGGCGCATCGAAAAGGTCCTGATCGAAGGGCGCGTCATCAGGGCGAGCACGACCGACAAGAAGCGCGTCACGGTCTACTCCCCGGGCGACATCTGGCTCGTGTCCGATTTGCTCAAGTACGGGGTGAAAATAGAGGCCAAGCCCGACGAAGAGCCTTCACTGCTCATGAACATCTTCGTGTCCTGGTTCCCGATGCTGCTGCTGATCGGGGTGTGGATATTCTTCATGCGCCAGATGCAGGGTGGTGGCCGGGGCGGGGCATTCTCGTTCGGCAAGTCGCGTGCGCGCATGATGGATGAGTCCAACAACAACGTCACTTTCGCCGACGTCGCCGGCTGCGAGGAGGCCAAGGAGGAAGTGTCCGAGCTGGTGGATTTCCTGCGTGACCCCACCAAATTTCAGAAGCTGGGAGGCCGCATACCGAAAGGGGTGCTGATGGTAGGCAATCCCGGCACCGGCAAGACGCTGCTTGCGCGTGCGATTGCGGGCGAGGCCAAGGTGCCGTTCTTCTCGATCTCCGGCTCGGACTTCGTCGAAATGTTCGTGGGTGTGGGTGCGGCGCGGGTGCGTGACATGTTCGAGCAGGCGAAAAAGCAGGCCCCCTGCATCGTGTTCATCGATGAGCTCGACGCCGTCGGGCGCCAACGCGGCGCGGGCCTGGGCGGGGGCAACGACGAGCGCGAACAGACGCTGAACCAGTTGCTTGTCGAGATGGACGGTTTTGAGGGTACAACCGGAGTGATCGTCATTGCGGCCACAAACCGGCCGGACGTGCTCGACCCGGCACTGATGCGTCCGGGACGGTTCGACCGGCAGGTCGTCGTGCCGCTACCCGACATCCGCGGCCGCGAGCAGATCCTGCTGGTGCACATGCGCAAGGTGCCGCTCGCGCCCGACGTCAAGGCCGAGATCATTGCGCGGGGCACGCCGGGATTCTCAGGTGCCGATCTTGCGAACCTCATCAACGAGGCGGCGCTGTTCGCCGCGCGCAAGAACAAGCGCCTGGTCGACATGGAGGATTTCGAGCGCGCGAAGGACAAGATCGTCATGGGCGCGGAGCGGCGCTCGATGGTCATGCCCGAGGAGGAGCGGCGCAACACCGCCTATCACGAGTCCGGCCACGTGCTGGTGGCGAAGCTGTTGCCCAAGACCGATCCGGTGCACAAGGTGACCATCATTCCGCGTGGACGCGCGCTTGGCGTGACCATGCAGTTGCCCACTGAAGACCGCTACAGCCAGGACCGCGATCGGCTGCTGAATACCATCTCGGTGTTGTTCGGCGGGCGCATCGCCGAAGAGATTTTCATGAACCAGATGACCACCGGCGCTGCCAATGACTTCGAGCGCGCGACTGAGATCGCGCGGCGCATGGTGACGCAGTGGGGCATGTCTGACGCCCTGGGACCGATGGTCTACGGCGAAAACGAGGGGGAAGTGTTCCTCGGCCGCTCGATCACCACGCACAAGAACGTTTCGGAATCGACGCTGCAGCGGGTCGACTACGAGATCCGCCGCATCGTCGACGAGCAATACCAGGTCGCGAGGAAACTCATCGAGGCCAACCGCGAAAAGGTCGAGGTCATGGCGAAGGCACTGCTCGAATGGGAGACCTTGGACGCCGATCAGCTGAACGACATCATGGCGGGCCTGCCGCCGCGGGCGCCTAAGCCCGCGCAGCCGCCGCAGCCGCCGCCGCAGCAGGGAACCGCGGGCGCGACAGAGCCTGCGCCGGCGTCCTGATACCCGCGAGGTGACAGGCGCGACGTGTGGTGCCGCAGGGGGTGAGGAGTAAAATCCTCGCGCCGATGCCGCAATCCTTCTCGCCCCCTGCTCCTTACGCCTTGCCCGCGCCCATCTGGCGCTGCGGGCGCTTCCGGCTCGACTATTCCCGGCCGCTGGTCATGGGCGTAGTGAATGTCACGCCGGATTCCTTCTCCGACGGCGGACTGTTTCTCGACTCGCGGCACGCGGTCGCGCGCGCCCTGCGCCTGATCGAGGAGGGCGCAGACATCATCGACGTCGGTGGCGAATCCACACGCCCGGGTGCGCGGTCGGTCGATGCGGCAGAGGAGCTCAGGCGGGTGTTGCCGGTACTGCGTGCGCTGCGCGACGCGCCGGTCCCCGTCGCGGTGGATACCGTCAAGGCGCAGGTCATGCACGCAGCGATCGCAGAAGGCGCATCGGTGATCAACGACGTGAACGCGCTGCGTGCGCCGGGTGCCCCGCAAGTTGTAGCCCCCTGCGAAGTCGGAGTGTGCATGATGCACATGCAGGGGGCGCCGCGCACGATGCAGGTTGCACCCCATTACCAGGACGTCGTCGCGGAGGTGAGGGGCTTTCTTCTCGAGCGGATCGATACGGCCGTGGCGATGGGCATCGCACGCGAGCGAATCGCAATCGACCCCGGATTCGGCTTTGGCAAGACCGCCTGGCACAATCTGGAACTGCTGCGGAACCTCCATCGGCTCGCCGAACTCGGCGCACCGGTGCTTGTCGGACTGTCGCGCAAGTCGACGTTGGGTACGATTACGGGCCGACCTGCGACTGAGCGTCTGGCGGCGAGCATCGCCGCTGCTTTGCTCGCCGTGCAGCACGGCGCTAGAATCGTGCGGGTTCATGATGTCGCGGAAACGCGCGACGCGTTGGCGGTGCTGGCGTCGGTGGGGAGCAAGGGGTGAGTAGAAAATACTTTGGGACCGACGGCGTGCGCGGAAGGGTGGGCAAGCCGCCGATCACGCCGGATTTCGTCCTGCGACTGGGTTATGCCGCAGGGGAGGTCTTGGTCAGGCGCGCGAGGATGCGCGGATCCGCGTCCAAGGGCGGCGAGCGCCCGGCGGTTCTGATCGGCAAGGACACCCGGATCTCCGGCTACATGCTCGAGGCCTCGCTCGAAGCCGGGTTGTCCGCCGCGGGCGTGGACGTAATGCTTACCGGCCCGCTGCCCACACCTGCGGTGGCGTATCTGACCAGGGCGCTGCGGCTGCAGGCCGGCATCGTCATTAGCGCCTCGCACAATTCCTTCGAGGACAACGGCATCAAGTTCTTCTCCTCCGACGGCGCGAAGCTTCCCGACGAGGTCGAGCTCGAGATCGAGGCAGGGCTTTCGTACCCGATGCAGTGCAACGAGTCCGCGAAGCTCGGCAAGGCGCGCCGCGTGGAGGATGCTGCGGGCCGCTATATCGAGTTCTGCAAGAGCACCTTTCCCCCGAACTCGGATCTGCGTGGCATGAAGATCGTGGTGGATTGCGCAAACGGCGCCGCCTACCACGTCGCGCCGCACGTGCTGCACGAACTCGGCGCCGATGTGGAAGCGATCGGCGTATCGCCCGATGGCGTCAATATCAACGACCACGTCGGTGCTGCCAAACCGAAAGCGTTGCAGGAGGCCGTACTCAGGCACCGGGCGGAGCTGGGCATCGCCCTGGACGGTGACGGAGACCGGTTGATGATGGTCGACAGCGAGGGAAAGCTCTACGACGGTGACCAGCTGCTGTACGTCATTGCCAAGGAGCGCGCGCGCAGCGGCGTCGTCGCCGGGGTCGCCGGAACGCTCATGACCA
>Ga0315281_10003780_pt1 | contig 22149 bp, 18 predicted proteins | sample YL17G07_0_MG_FD_204540 | JGI IMG/M metagenome (GOLD analysis project Ga0315281, IMG submission 204540) | Sediment microbial communities from Yellowstone Lake, YNP, Wyoming, USA - YL17G07_0 | ecosystem: Environmental > Aquatic > Freshwater > Lake > Sediment | place: USA: Wyoming | collected... | reverse complement strand
TGCGGGAGAAGGCGGGGATGAGGGGATGGACGATAGTCTATCGTCGATACACCACCCTCACCTCAGTCCTCTCCCATCAAGGGAGAGGAAGAAAAGCGAGTTGCGACACAGTCTCTTTAGCCGCCCGAAGGTGTTGACACATACCATCGGCGGGCGGATAAACCCGCCCCTACGGAACTACGAATTGTTTAGACACGTATGATATCATATACGACAGAAATAATTTTATCAAGGTCTTCCATAGAGACGTTCCCGTGCACGGGGAGAGTCAGAAGGTGTTCCGCCAGATATGTCGATTCCGTGAGATCGGCCCGGCTATACCCGGTGTCCCAAATGTGGTGAATCGGCTTTCCGTACATGACGGACGCCTCTATGCCTCGGCGGGCCAGAGCATCGATAAGTTTACCGCGGATAACCGTATCACGGACAATGACCGGGAAGCGGTTGAAGGCGATGCCCGCATTGCCCGGGTATGCGGGAATAACTATTCCCCGGAGGCCCTTGAGAGCGTCATACAGGTATTTGCCGTTCGTGATTCTGCGGGTATAGTTGTCCTGCCAGAGGTTGAACAGCGGTGAAGCAACGGAAGCGATCAAGTCCGGCATTGCCCGACTGTCAAAAGAATCTTTTTCGCGTTTTGATTTCATACGGGAAAGCAAGTTCGACGTCAAGGCATATATCTGAGGCTGGCTTAGCATAGAAAAGGCGGCGAATTTGAGGAGCGAGTGGATTGCAGCCCCCCGCCGCTCTACCGGGAGCACGGATATTTTACTCCGAATATGCTCAAGACCGTTACCATTGTTTACAACAAGGAAACCTCCGTAGTAGAGGCTGAAATTTTTTCCCCTGGAAAAGCTCCCGAACGCAAAAGGGGCGCGTGTCCCCGTTTTTCGCCCGTCGACTTCCGTTCCCAGCGACTGCGCGCAGTCCTCAATGACGGCGATATCCGTGCCGGCGGCGCGCAGGAGGCCATTGACGTCGATCGGAAGGCCGAACATGTGCACGGCGACTACGGCAAGTGTTTTTGGCCCGAGGAGCGCCGCCACGCGATCGCTGCTCATTAGAAATCCGCCCGGCTCAACGTCACAGAGCACGGTTGTCAGGCCAAGGGACCTGATCGGAAAAATGAGCGCCGGGGCGGTATAGGCAGGGATGACGACTTCGCTGCGTTCAGGATGCAACTCCTTGCAGTTCTGCAATATCACTGAAAATGCGGCAAAGCCGCAGGAAGTGAGGAAACATTCACCGGAACCGAGGAACGATCTGAGCCGGTCGGCAAAAGGCCGGCTCGATCCGCCGGCAGCCAGGGCGTGCGGAAACCGTGCAACGGCAAAGTCGTTGTTGACGATGGATATTTTTCTCATTTTTTTTCAGCGACGAAAAATACTACCGGCGCAAGAAATGTCTTTGGAAACCCGAGATACTCCCTTTCCGCGAGCCGGAAACCGTATTTTGCCAGAAGCTTTTCCATGGTAAATCGCGTATACGTTTTCAACGGAACCCTTAGCCCGGTATCATAGAGCCGCGCAAAGCGATACTGCATCTGGATAATGGGGCTGAAGGAATTCCTAACATCAAAAACAAATCTGCCGCCGGGTTTCAGGACGCGGTGCGCCTCCGCGAACAGTTGCTCGACGTCCGAGAGCCGGGCAAGATTGATTATCACGTTGATGCAGAAACAGCAGGCAAGATATCCGTCGGCGAACCCGGTCTTCAGGGCATTGCCCTGGGAAAGGTGGATGTTGAGACGTCCGGTCAATCGTGCCCTGCCCTGGTTCAGGAGGTCTTCGGAGAGGTCGATGCCGTAGATTTCGGCGCGCGGATTGGTCTCGGCGAGCTTTGCCAGGAACAACCCCTCGCCGCAGCCAAGTTCGGCGATCCTGCCGGTCTCACCCGCGCATACTACGGCGGCTTTTTCGCGTACGAGCCGGGGCCACAGCCCGCCCGAATACTGGTTCTGTTCGTCTTTGCGGGTGATAAGCTTCCTGATTATCCGGTAATAGATTTTATCGAGCATAGATTCTCCCTTTCAATGTTTCGGCTACGCCGAATACCTCGTCAACGGAAATCGAACGCAGGCACTCCTGTGTTGGGCAGGACATTTTCTCGCAGGGGCTGCACGCAGTATGCTGGTGCAGTACGGTGAACCGGTTGGTATTCTGAAACGGGCCGTAGCGTTTAATATGTCCGGGGCCGAAGAGGTATATACCCGGCGTGTTCATTGCGGTGTTGATATGCATGGAACCGGTGTCGTTAGTGATATAGAGCTGAAAACGCTCAAGGAGAGCGGCAAGCTGATTGACGGTTGTTCGTCCGGAGCAGTCAATGACCCTTTCGCCGGCGCAGGCAGCGGTGACACTGCGGCAGAGCGCGTTTTCCTGCGGCGAACCGGTGAGGACTATCCTGACGGCAGGATCCCTCAGCAGAAGTACGGCAAGCGCGGCAAAACGATCTGCCGGCCAACGGTGAGAAGAATGCCCGCCCGGATTCAAACCGATAATGAATTCGCTGCGATCCTTCGTCACCCTATGCAACAACTGCGCGGCATGCTGCCGGTCTCCGTCACTGACAGGAACGGGGAAATCAATATCGGGAACGGCGATGCCGAGAGCGTTTATCAGTTCGATATCGTACCGATATTCCGGTTGTTCACCGGGGTAATCTTCCGGTATGCTGACGTCAAAGAAATTCCCGTGGCCTTCGGTATTGCGCCCTGCTGAAATACGCGGATTGACAGCATGAACAAGGAGACGCATCTTTACGGCGCTTGAACGGCTTACCATGGTACGCATATTCAGGAGCAGGTCATACCGGTTGCGTCGCAGCGTCCAAAGAAGCCGTAAAAGGCCCGGCAGGTTTCTTTCCGAGTAGATATGGATCGAAGAAAAAAGACGATAGGAATTCATAAACGCGGAGCAACGTCCGTTCAGAAGGATATCGATCCGGCAATCCGGGAAAGCGGTTTTGAGCGCTCTTACCGCCGGCGTGGCAAGCAGCAGGTCGCCTATGCCGCCCAGGTTGATGATGAGTATCCGATTAATGTTGTCAAGGTGCATGTTTTCGCGCCGTCCATAGAAGATTCAAAGCTACCAACGATTTCAAGAACGGTATCCGGGCCAGATACGGCCGGGTTACGTCGGTATAGCGACAACGAAACGTCAAGCCGTTGCCGGCAAGTATTTTCTCGAAAGCTGTCCGGGTGATGAGGCCGTAATGGAGGTCATTGGAAGGGACACGGTCGCCGAACAGCAGGTGCCGGGCTTGCCAATAGAGCGTGCCCAGTGTTTCACGCTTCTTATTCGGCGTAAATAAAACGGCGATGCCGCCGGGTTTAAGAACACGGGATATCCCGGCGCAGAGACTATGTTTTTCGTTGTCGGTTATGTGTTCGATGACATCCGCTACAACCACTTTATCGAAACTCCCGTCCTCGAAAGGCAGTTCCTGCACGCGTCCGACAAGGTAACGTGCCTTGTCCGCAAGGCCGTAGCGGGCGGCAAGCTCTCCGGCGATACGGATCGATTCCGGAGAATAGTCGATCCCGACCGTCTGCGCCCCGCATCGTGCGGAGTGGAACGAAAAGGTTCCTACGCCGCATCCAACGTCGAGTATCAGTTCGCCCGGCGCCGGCTGCAGGGCCGCCAGCACCGTTTCTATGCGTCGTTTGGCGAAAATATCACGCGGCTCGTAGAAGGTATCTATCTGGAACTGGACACCTTCGCGCAGAACATTATTGTCATAATCAAGAGAAGTAATTTCACGCATCAATTTCCGCCCTCTATAATCTGTCTGGCCGCACTAATGACTTCTTGTGGCGTTATGCTGTTAAGGCATTCAAAAGTGTTACAGTCAGTAGGATGACAGTGCGGACAATCCATATTTTTGCTGATTACTATACTTTCCCCGCCGCGAGGCCCCCACTCCTGCCAACTGTCGAGCGGATTAACCGGCCCGAATATCGCGACCACAGGAACCCCGAGGCCTGACGCGATGTGCATCGGCCCTGTGCTGTTTCCTATAAAAAGACTGCATCTCTGCAAAAGCGATATCATTTCGGTTAAAGCCATGTTGCCGGCGGTAATTACATTTTCTTTCATTCTGGAACGCACACCTTCGGCCAAAACTTCTTCATTCCTTCCGGCAACAAGCACTATCTTTGCCCCGCATGCGCGTACGATCTCATCCGCAACGGCGGCATACCCCTCGGGATTCCAGCGGATATAGCTCTGCCTTGACCCGGGATGAATTGCGACGATTAAATCCTTATCGGAAATGCTGTGGTGTTTGAAAAAGTCATCCGCAAATGCCCTGCCTTGGTCAGTCACAGACACTTCCAGCGCGGTATCGCCTGTTTCACAACCGGCCAGAGAGGTTATTTCAAGCGCGGTATCTACTTCATGGCGAACACGGGTAAAACGGTCATCTTTGCAGGTTCCGGTCAAAAAAAATGACCCTGCGGCTCCGCCATAACCAAAGCGCCACCCGGAGCCGCTTGTAAATGTTAAATAGTTGGCACGGAATGAAGGTTGAAGCGCAAAAGCCAAATCATAATCGTTGTCCGGCCGGTCAACGCCGTCGAGTAAAATACGGTTAACATTAGGATTATTTACAACAATATCTTTTGTATAAGGTTTAACCATAAGATGAATTTCAGCCGTTAGAAAAGTTTTGCGCAGGGCCCGGATAGCGGGCGTGGTCAACACAAGGTCGCCTATACGATCAAGACGGACAATAAGGATCTTACGAATTTTTGATTGGCCGATTTTGCCTGGATTTTTCTTGAAGATAAATAATATACTCCCAATAAGATTGAACGATGCGTTTACAAACCTCCGCGCATAGTATGCCGTAGCGCCTGATTTTTTGTAACCGGCCATGCGCAATATTATTTTAATATATTTTGTAATCATTTTTCGATAACTCAAACTGTAATATTTCGGAAGTAAGATGAGAATACGGCAATTTTTCCAGCAATGTGTCCATGATAATTGAAAAACCAAACATAATCCTGTGTGTGTCAATGAATGGATCTCCAAATACCAGACCGCCGGTACCGGAAAGCTTATTAATTTTAAAACCGGCGGCGCGCATAATAACTTTCCATGCCCGCGCGGATTTTACTGATACATGTCCGTGCCCGATGCCTTCTTCCGTACGTCCGTTAAGTGAATGCTGAGGATATTCTGTGATAATTTTTCTGCCGGATGTAATAAAAAAAATCGGTTTTATTACAAATTTCCAGAACAGGGAGGCAATAAATCTGGAAAACACAATACCTCCATTTGGAGAGGTAATAATAACCTTCCCGTCCGGTTTGAGAACTCTGAGTATTTCACACAAAAGGAGCTCAGGTGCAGGAAAATGCTCTATTACTTCTGTTGCGATAATAATATCGAATGAATTATCCGCAAAAGATAATTTAGCCGCGTCCATAATCAGAAAATCACAATTTTTTATTTGTTCGTCGCTTTTTCGTTTTAGGGCAAAGCTTATCCCGGCGGGTGAAAGGTCAATCCCTGTAAAACTTATATCGAAGCCCGAAAAGAGACGATTGATTTTAAATATGAGGCTTCCATCGAAACACCCGATCTCAAGAATTCTTAAGTTTTTATCCTGCGTCCTGAAAAGAAGTTTATTTAGAGCTGAAATTATCGTGTGCCTTCGTTTCCAATTCATGTATCGATTGGAAAATGATTGGCTGTAATATTCAGTGTCGCCTGGAAAACTTTCGTTTAAATTATAGTTGTCAATCATACTGCTTTCTCTATAAGGGAATATAGTTTGCCGGAAATCTTTTCCCAATCAAATGAATCGGCCATTGCGTCCCATTCGTCTTTCCATGTCATTGATTTCGCAATCTCAAGCATTTTTGCCCATTCGTTTGCATCATTTTCGGCAAAAAGCACATTTGGAAACCGGAGGCTCATGCATTCGTTAAGTTTAGCGGAAACCACTGGTTTTTGCGCGGCAGTATATCCAATCAGCTTCAAATGAAAGGCCATGTCCTGAAATGGTGATTTAATCATCGGGATTAAACCGGTATCTATGGCTCTGAAATATAACTCTATATTTTTCTCAACCGGCCCTATGAACAAAATATCTCTTGAAGCATAACGGTTTTTCATAGAACCCAAATCAGGTGCGTTGCCAATCCATAGCAAAACCGCCTTTGGCACATTTTTTTGAAAAATATGGAACGCATTAACCGCGAGTTCTACGTCAACCCAATCGCCTATGTAACCTACATAGCCGACAATATGGCGTTCTACTATGCCCAGGTATTTACGCAAACTTATAATTTCATCCTGCCCGATCTTTCGGATTTTTGACAATGAAATTCCATTGGGAATAAACGAGGCCTGCTTTCCGTATTTATTGGCAACATAACCGGCCAGAGATAACGAAGCAGTTGTTACGGCCTCTGATTTCAACGCTTCCTGCCTGGTAAAATCGTCAACATATTTGTATTCTGGTTCCTGAGGGGGCAGGTCAGCCAAATCAATGATATATTTAAATCCGGTTCTCAAGCCTATTTCAGAATCCGGGTTAAACGATCTGTTTTTTGATACTGAAAATAAATAGTACGAACCGTTAATGACAATGTCAATGTTGTTTTTATTAATAAATCTTTTTAAGAAATATCGGTTCCACATACGAGCGGCGGCAATGGGACGGTGAAGAGTCGAAAATTCCACGAACGAGATATTCCCGGAAATCCTGGAACTCGAAAATTTGAAAACATCGTTAACCGTTACAGAAATGCGTTTTGCAAATGTGTATCTTCCCTGAACCGCTCTCCAGTCAAGCACATATACTTCGTAATATGCCGCCATTGCCCGCGCCAGTTCTACCAGTCGAATTTTAACTCCGGGCCTTGAGGATGATGAGGTATGACGAGCAATTTCTTCATAGCTGAGATGTTTATAACAGCGCATCAAAACGTTCGCAAATCTTTTTCCAGTCATAAGGTTCCGTGCAACGCGCCAAATCAGCATCAATACGCATTTCTTTTGCCTGCAAAAGAGCGCGCGTCCACATTTCCTCATTTTCGATAGCAAAAATTATATTAGGAAATCCCAGTTTTAGTGAAGCCTCAAGAGGTGTGGCGACCACCGGAGTCCCAGCCGCGGTATATTCAATAAGTTTTAGATGAAAGGCCATGTCTTGGAATTTGCTTTTACGATGCGGTAAAAGGCCGATATTGAGCAGCCTGAAATACGGTTCAATAGAATCGTGAATCGGGCCGGTAAATATAATGTCGCTGGTTCCGTACTTAAGGCGCAATGCGCTCAAATCAGGGCTCCCTCCTATCCATAACATGGCCGCATCCGGGTAGTGATTTTTAAACCTTTTAAACGCTGCCACCGCCAACTCAACATTAACCCATTGTCCTATATATCCGATATAACCCAGCACATATTTACCATTCAGGCCATATTTATTTCTGATGGCATCAATATCGCCGGGTGTAACATTTTTCATTCTGAGCAAATCGGCGCCATTTGGCAGAAAATAAGCTGAACAACTGTAGCTGGATTTAACATAATCAACCAACCCTTGAGAAACTACGGTTACGGCATCTGCTTTTTTTGATTCACTCTTTGTGAAACGGTCAATATACGGTGCGGACGGATCGTAGGGAAGGTCAGCAATATCTACAATATATTTAAAATCTTTCTTTTTGGGCACTGTGAAAAGATAATAGGAACCATTTACTACAACATCAATTTTCATTTTCTTAATAAAGCGCATAAGAAATACCCGGTTAAACAAATGTGCCAGCATAATCGGGCGGTGAAGCGTAGGGAATTCAAGCATGTGAATACCATCTTTCTCCGAAAGTTTAGTGAACTTAAACAAATCTTTCATTGTGACGATAAATCTGTTGAGTAAGGTATACTCCGTCTCAACATAGTTCCAGGCAAGTAAATAGGTTTCATGCCTTGATGCCGTCTCCCTGGCGATCTCATTTATTCGTATCTTAATTCCCCTGCTCCCGGGATGGTGAGGGATGAACAGTATTTTTTTCATAAACACGAATCATCTTCTTTTCTAAAGAATATTTTTAAAATAGAATGATTTTTATTTTTATTAATTTCATGCCACAAAAATAGTAATTTTACAATATTTTCATCTATGTTAATTCCTTGAATGTGCCTGTTTATTATATCAGATATGAAGCTGTGATACCTATCGTTTTTGTCAAAGAATATCTTTCCAGTAAACAATGCCATTGTAGTAGAATTGCAGAACGTATTATTTTGTTCATCGTTATTTACGAGAAAGAAAAATCTTGCAATAAAGTAAAACAGGTCATAAACCGGGTCACCGTTTAAAACGGCTATTTCCCAGTCAACCACGCTAATTTTACTTCCGGACAATAAAATATTTGCAGGCCCGAAGTCGCGGTGTTGTGTTACGAGTGGAATTTGTTTGCCATACACGGACTTTTCAATCGTTTTTAGGCGTTCAATTGCAAACTCCCTGTCGGGCACACTGTCCAAATGCTGTTCAATAGCATGCATGATAGGATCGATGTAAACTTTAAGGGAGTCAGAATCCAGGGCAATAGACCCATTTTGTGAAGCACGCTGAAATTCCAATAGCCAATTGACTGACAAGGACGCATAATGTTTCAGTTTGCCAAAGTTATGTTTATTGATTCTGATAAGCTCATCAAGCCTTCTTCCTGAAACTAGTGTTGTTATTGAAGCATGATGATTGCCGTATTCACACTCTAAAAGTGATTGCGGAACATCCAATAACATGTTTTTTGAATCTTTCTTCCCTCCATGAAGCGTCGATTCAAGTGGGGCCTTAAACAAAGGTTCAGTTTGCGACTGATCGCGAGGCCTAAATAAGTTTACCACTAACAGGGGCTTTCTGCTGTATTCACGGAAAGGAAAGATAATTATTTTATTTCTGCCGGAAAACAAGGTATATGAAAGATATTTATTAACTGGTTTAACCGTTTCAGGATAAGTTTCAAAATCCACTAAAAGAGGGTTCAAAAATTTATCAATTTCATTTTCCTGTTTATGTTTGCTGGCTATGAAACTGTAACATGGAACAAAATATTTGATTATTCTATGCAGGCAGAAAAAAGCCGCAAAGGTTCTTAAGCGCCCGGCAGATTTTTTTGTGTGTGAAAACATGTTATGGAGATAATACTTAACAGCGTTAACATTGCTTAATGGAATAAGATGAGCGTACTTCTGGTAATGAGGCAGGGGGGCGTAAACAGAAACTTCATCGAATTTACATTCCTTGAAAATTGAAAGGTATCTATTTAAAGAATGAGTGTATGCGCGGAAAGCTGTCTTTTTCTTAAATCTGTGATAAATACCGGCTATCGCACGCGGCAAAAGTGAAATATAGCGCAAGTTTACATGGCCTTCTTTTTCACCGAGAAAATATGTGGCAGAATACCTGTTTTCAATTCCAACATAAATCTGGCCGTCATCTTTTAACACTCTGCGCATTTCACTTAAAAGAAGTTTTTGAGCCGTTTCGGGATCGCAATCTTCCCTGGCATAACCCGCCCATTCAAGAACACCGTTTAGTACAACTGCGTCAAAATATTGATCAGGAAAAGGCAGACGGAGTAAATTACCAAGACAAGTGTGTATATTTTTGATTCCATCCTGCCGGCTCCGCACCTGAATAAAATCAAGCGCGTATTTTGAGGAATCCATCGCAAAAACATTTTCGCAATAATCAGCCAGCTGAAACGATATTGTGCCCCATCCGCATCCGGCATCCAAAACTCTGGATTTACTGTTAACATTAAGCAAGGCCAGCCAGTCAGCGCCTCTGTTATAGATAATTCTTTCATATCGAAGAGGGGCTTTCGGCTTGATTTTAAGCTTCAGCGCATCTTTCCATTTCATTGTCTCAAATAAAGCAAATAAGTCCTTCATCTCGCACTCTGTTCTATTGTCGGGTTGCAAAACACTATTTTCAAAATACGGTGTCCCTTCAATAATTTCATAATCCTTTTTGCATCGCCCGCAAGAAAACTTCGTATCTGAACTGCGAAGCTCATGCTTGCAATCCGGGCAAACATAAGAGTTCTTATCCATGATAAAATTTTCCTTTAAGTTCTATGGTCATTGTAAGTGTTTGAAATATATTCAAAGATTTCAGCGGCCCGGTGTGTCCATGAATTCTCGCATGCAAACTGCCTGCGTTTCTCGCGTAAATCTTCAAGAGATTCTTTAAGAGCTGTCTCTGTTAATGAAATAAAACTCTCTGAATCATCCGCGATATACATGTATTCTTTGAAACACCGAACTTCTGTCAGGTTGGTTGAAACAATCGGCTTGCCCGTTGCCAGATAGTCAAAAATCTTTGTAGGGCTTTGAGAAACCATATCCGGATTATAAGGTAAAAGCCATATATCTATGCAACTCGCATACCCTCCCAGTTCGCTGTAATCTTTCCCATTTAGAAAATGAATATTGGAGAATGCCTTAAGCCGCGTTATATCGAGATATTCTCTGTGCACGTTCCCAATGAAAACGAAAGAAACTTCAGGATAAGTTTCCGCCAGGCGTGAAATTAAATCGAGGTCCATACGGCGGCTTATAGTTCCGAGATAGCCGGCTGTTGGCCGGGCAATATCACGGATATCGGGCGGCAGGCTTTCAGGTTTTATCTGAAATTGCTCGTAAATGGTGCCGTCAAAAATATGGTAGCATCTGGGGTTTAGTGGTTTGGCCATCATATTCATCCGTTCTGAACACACGAAAACAGTATCAACCGCTTTTATTATTTTATTTTCAAGAAGCCGTATTTGTTCTCGCCTTGCGCCGCTAAACTCGATAAAATACAGCGACCACTCTTCAGCCCAATCAAAAACTGCGTGCGCCCGTTCCGGGAACAGTTTTAAAAGCAAATAGTCGAAAGGATGGTATATCCATATCACAGCTGAGCGAAAATCCCATCCGGATAAACGCGCCTTAAGTATAAAAGTGCTTATTCGTAGATTAACATTGTGCAGCAGCTGTAATCTTGAAGAAAAAGGTATAAAAAATAAGGGCGTATAAAGCTTAAGCTTACTTGTAATCGGTGTAAAATCAGCGGTCAGTGCTCTTTTCCATCTGTGCCTGTTATCCTGATCGGACAGCTCTGCCTTTAGATAAAAAAATAAACGCCAGACATTCATTGGGGGTTCAACGTAAAGAACATTGGCTACATCATTCCTTTCGGAAAGATGTGCCATAAACTGCTGTTTTCTTGCCTTGCGTTTTTCCCAGTTGTTTATCGAGAAACAGATAAAATTCAGTTTATTCATTTTTGCAGCTTCTGAAGTGCTTATAATTGATACCGGACATTTTTGCTTCCAAAAGAGCGCTATATATTATTTGTGCCGCGTCTTATAGGTTCCCTCGGCGATTTCGCTAAAGTATAGCAAAAGCTTATTGATAAGCGTCTCGGGGCAGAACAACTTGATTTCTTCCCGTGCATTGCGTTCAATTCGGTCTGCATAGGATATGTTCAGAACTTCATTGATTTTGTCACAGAGTGCCAACGCATTGCCCGGAGGAACAATAAAACCAGATTTCCCGTCAATAATAACTTCGTCCAAACTGGTACCGGCGGTGCCTATAACAACCTTGCCTAATCCCACGGCTTCGAGTATCACATTGGGCAGATTGTCCATAAGTGACGGTAGCGCGAGAAAGAGAGCTTTCTGCATAATGGGATAAAGCTGATTGTGCGGCATGGGATCAAGAAATATTATCCTGTCCTTGAAAGATGCACAGGCTTTCAGGATATATGCTTTCATGGAGCCGATTTGTGTCAGCGCATCTTTTCCTATGAATACTGCATAAAGTTCAGTGTGTTGCGCCAGAACCGAAGGGAGCGCATCAGCGAGTATGTGAACTCCTTTGTGAGTCTGAAAGCGGCCGACATTGAGAATATACCGTTTATCTTTAAGAAACCGTTCATACACCGCGGTGTCGCTATTAGTCGTTTCAATATAGAACGGTGTAGGTATAACTTCATCAATAGTAATACCTTCGCGTTTTTCAATAAGTATCTTAAGGGCGCGGCTCGGGATATAAAAATTATTGCAAACGTGTAGCACAAGCTTTTCCAGTAGCTCAAGTATTTTACCGTCAACATTGCTGAGCATTTTTTGAATAGGGTCCCATACCGGGCGGTATGAAGTTATCATCATCACATGCGGAATTCTCAAAAGAATATAGGTTAACAAACCGCATCCCCGGAATACAACGCTGTTTATGATATCAAAATGCGTATTACGCGATAGCTGCCGTACCTTGACGTAAGCGCTGTGCATATACATCAGATAAGTTATTGTCCCGGTCAGGCGCCTTAGGGTTAATGTGTTCAGGATGTGAAACAGTTTGGTGCGCTGTGGTGCGCAGCGATGAACCGTAACCCCATCACATAAAATGGTACCGATTGCTAAGGAATAAGTAACCACATGCACGCTATGTCCGTGGCTCACCATCCAGCGAGAGATACGATGGAATTGGTTTGCAATGCCTCCGGCAGGGCCTTCAGTGACATATTCGGTCGTAATAACACATATATTCATATTGTTCCGTTCCTTCGAGATGTGAAAAGTTTAATAATCGAGCGAATGAATTCATTCACTTGTTTAGGGAGCAATGATAAAACCATTATCCTGAGAGCAGAATGATTGAACGGATTCATCAGGAACGCAACCAACGCCCACCACCACGCCGAAAAGCGGTTATTGTGAAAATAGGCATCGATACAGCGGTAATAGTATTTATCCTCCCATGTCCAATAACGCTCGCGGACTGCGCTCTTAATTGCCTGCTGGTCGGCTGTGTAACGCAAAGAAAGCGACATGGAATGAATTCTGTAATAGCAGAGATAATCATTAATCTTGACCATGCGAAAATGCTTGCGCACGCGCAACCAGTAATCATAGTCTTCAACTAAAAAAAGATGGGGGTCATAGTCCCCAACCACTTCATATACCTTGCGCCGATACAGAAAACAGGGGCCGAGTGCGCTCCTATACACAAGCTCCTGCGGTTGTTCGGTGCTGACAGGATTTATCACCGTATTATGCTCATCAATAGAGAAATAATTTGCGTAAACGAAGGCAACACGCCGGTGGCAATCAAGAAAGCTGGCTAATTTTTCTATGGCATTTGGCGCGTAATAATTATCATCCGACGCCCAGGTTAAATATTCGCCTGCAGAAGCGGCAAATCCGGCATTGAGCGATGCAGGCAACTTCTTGTTCACGACGTGCGTAATCAGTTTTAGACGCGGGTCTTTATAAGAGCGTATAATGCCAGGCGTCTCGTCGTTTGAGGCGTCATCAACAATAATAAGTTCAAGATTGCCATACGTTTGCGTCAGGCAACTCTCGATCGATTGCCTTATATATTTTGCTCCGTTATGAGTTGGCAGAATTATGCTGACTTTATTATGCGTCATTGTTTTCCAGGAAGTATGAGGTAAGCGACTATGTCACCCCACACGCTGTTGCATTTAATCCTGTGGATCTCTTTAAGCCTGTTTTTGACAAATAACGGGTTCCCGTCAATCAGAAGGCCGCAGGTTTTCCCCGGCAAGATTATTGATTCGTGATCCGCAAGATAACCAACCTTCATAGAGTCCAGAAATTCATCTATAGTTTTATTATTGCTGGCTTTATAAATTGCATTATTGCACAAACCATCGAGGTTTATAATTCTTCTTTCACTGAAATATGACAGGATGCCAGAACTATAAGCGCCGACAACAGCGTCCTTTGGCAGGTTATTGTTTATCCATTTGGCCATTACAACTTGCGCTGCTCCGTTTGTAGCGGAAGATTCGGTTTTGTAGTTTTTAACCGCAAGGAGAGAATTGTAAGATACGACTATGATTAGCCCTGTTGTAATGATTCTGCTTATAACGCGGGAAGTTTTAAGTGAATAGTCAAAAGTAATCAGTGATGACAAAAGAATGACCGTTAATGGCCAAAAAAGCCGTGCGGGGGCAAAGTACCATGAACGCACAAAACTGAAGCGAAATGAATAGAAAACTCCTGCAAGTACAACATAGCAAAGAAGCGCCGCAACGCATATTGAGAACCGTTGTTTCGCCTGCGAGCCGGAGAAATCGTTTTTTACGCCAGATGAGTACTGGTAAACAAGATATCCGGCCAGCGCAGAAATCAGGAGCATGAGAAATGGATACATGTCGGATGCGCCAATCAGCCAGTTTTTAAACATCACAAGGGAGAAATATATTTTCCCGTATAAAGACATATCCGCCAACAATCGCTCTCGCCAGAGAAATTTCATCATCATTGAATTCTGAAAGAATGTGCCGTAAACCGCTTTTGATATCAAAAACCACGGAAGAACTGTCAGTAGGGTGAATATGGCGCTTATGCCAATCTTCTTTACTGCAGCCGGCATTCCCCTATTAAAGATTTCCCTTATGAAAGAAAAGAAGTATAAAAATGCCACAAACATGAATGCATCAGTTCGTGATAGAAAAATGCAGCCTAAAAGTATTCCTTTCAGGATACGGAAACCCTCTTTCTTCGTCTCTAAGAAGATAAAAAAAGTTATAAGAAAAGCAAGAATAGCCGCTTCTGTCCCTCCTATCGATTCCCTTAAGGCATCTCCGCAAAAAAGATACATTATGCTTGAAAGAGCCGCTATGCAAGGCGGGCAAATGCCCGTCGCGGTAATATATACAATTACGGCCGCTATAGCATGAAGCATCGCTCCGGAAGCTACCGAAAAGGAGAACAGAAGATTTTTGCTTCCCCCGGTAACTTTTGCTACGCAAGCTAAAACAGCCATCCAAAATGGATGGTATCCGCTTGTGAGATTTATACCATCGGAACTTGGCCCGTTCCCAATACTAATATTTAGAGCAGGCACCAGATAATAGAATGAATCATCGGGGAATATATTCATTTTTTGTTCGGTTGACAGACCGAAAAATACCGATAGGTTAATTATCGTTATGAATATTGCCGCAGTCGTTACAAAAACAAGCCACTTGTTGATAGAACTCATTATTCTTTCCTCATTTTACGAAAACGCTCATAAGCAAGTATCCATTGAAGATAGACTGCCCCAGTTTTTCGCTCACGCAGAGTGGGATGATCCTTTTAAAAACCGAGCACAAGGGGACATACTGCAAGAAATTAAGTTGTGAATAAAAACCGAAGGAATATTCGCTTACCAATGCCAGGCTCGTTGTATCAGTCATCTTCTGTAATGTTTTCACGGGGAATTCATCGCCATAAAGCCACTTCCCGGTTTTTTCAGCGCAATATTTTCCAAGACGATAGATATAGGCATAGGCAAAAGGATTGATGAGAATGATTAACCCACCCCTTTTGCAAACCCGTTTCATTTCAAGCAGCGCTTCACGTTGTTTCTCTTCAGAAAAGTGCTCCAATACACCGGAATTCCATACCATATCGAAAGTCTCGTCAGCGTAAGGAATTGCGAACATGCTGGCCTCCGAAAAGTTTCCGTGCAGATTTTGTACATTAAAAAACTGCTTACTTAACTCGATCGCACGAGGAGAATAATCAAGCAAATAGGCATTCCCTTTGTCTTGCGCTATTAACGCAGATATTTTACCGGTGCCGCTTCCGCACTCAAGAACATTTTTATCTTTAAATGTTCCCCCTGCTTTGAGTAATTGTTTAAAAATATCTACTGATAAACAATCATATTCTTTTCCAAATGAATAACTTTTCCAAAAAGCATCCCATGTTTCTTCCGGCCTCATTCTATTATTATCGCCCATTGGGGGGCCTCCTGATCGTAACTAAACTTCACATACCCTTTTAATAATTTTCTTTATACTGTCTTTCCCGCTGAGTTGAATCGCCAGTAAAGCGCTGAAGCATACCGCAGGGATTGAAACATATAATCGCGCGGCAGGTGTCAAGCATAGGCAAAGCGCGGTTATAAGCAGCAAAAACAGAGCAGAGATACGTATGCGCTTTAGCGTGATTTTAAGTAGAATGTTTGTGAGGTAGTGATACGCAAGCAGAAAAAGTATGCCATAAGATAAGGCAAAAGAGACGGCGTATCCCCTTGCTCCCCATAGAGGGGCAAGTTGAATGAGGCCTATAATAAAGATTGATCCCCATATGAAATTGAGAAAAAGCCCCAGCCACATTTTTCCTAATGACGCAAAAGCCGTTCCTGCGATACTCAATACTGCTGAAAAGCTTATACCGAAAACGACACCTACCAGTACGGGATATCCGGCTGAAAAATCTTTCCCATACAAACGCATGATAAAATCTCCCAGGAAAATAATAAAGACATAAAGTGGTATAACGACGATACCGGAAACTTTTTGAGTAAGATCCAGCGTTTGTTTGTAGCTTTCCTGGTTGTCCTGTTTTGCCTGTTGTTCCGAAAGAATAGGCAGAGTGGCTCCGCAAAAAATAGCGGGCAGAGTCATCAGGATGATACGCCACTGACTGGCGGCATTGATGATCCCCAATTCGCCGTACCCCGCCGGTTGTTTAGCGACAATGGTATTTGCCAGCCACAACACAGGCCCCACCAAAAGAGAGCTTAAAAAAGCAGGAAATGAAAAATTAAACAGCTTAAAAAGTTCAGTGCGCTCGATGCAAAAATTCGGCGTAATGGCATTTTTGGCGCATTCGATCGACATCATCCGCCAGGTAAGCCACCATCCGAAAATTCCTACGATAACGGTTGCCGCCACGGCGCCGGTGAGCCCGAAAAACCAGGCGCCGGCAAGCATAAATGGAAAATTCAACATTCCCTGAATAAAGTTGATCCTGGTGATTTCCTTGAAAGCTTCAAAACCAGATAGCGTTCCCATCTGTGTTCCGGTTAACGTTTGAAAAAAAAGCAAAAGACAACCCAGGCGAAGTAAAGGGCTAAGGCGGGGAGCATTAAGAATGTGCGCGGAAATCTGGGGGGCGAAAATAAAGGCCAGGAGCGCTGCCGAACCGCCGGAAATAAGAGCTATGATAGTCGCGGTACGGATGAATCGTCCGGTACGGTTCGGATCTGAATTCTTCCATTCCGCAACGAACTTAGTGGAGGTTATCCCGAGACCCAGTCCTGCCAGCATCCCAAATGTCCCCACCGTGCTGTTGATCATACCCAGCTCTCCGTACCCGTTTTTGCCCAGAAGGCGGGCAGTAACCATGGATGCGATCATGCCCAGTGCCTGCGCGATAAAGGATCCGGACATAAGCCAGAAGCTGCCCCGCGCGAAACGGACCAAAACTGAATTATCTTCGGGAAAAAACTTGTGTCTGCCTGCGGAAAGCCATTTCATCACAAAATTAATCACGAACAACCGCCTCAATCGATCTTATAGCGGGAATCTACGTTTCCGTCCACACCAGATTCCCGATTACTACCTCGGGAATGACACAGAAAAGTCGTTTGTCGACGACAAAACACTTAACTAAACGGCATTGAGGTTAGACTACATAAACTAATTATACGGGGCACCTATGGGTTTCGCGCATAATCCGGGTTCTCAGATGTCCACAGGCACAAATCGCGGACAATCTCTTCGCCCGTCTTTGACGGTTGCCAGCCCCAGAATTTGCGGGCGCGACCGATATCGCTGACGTAATAGGCTATATCATCGGGACGCGATAGGGCGGATGGCGGCACGCTGATGAACCGCTTGAAATATGATTCGCATATCTTTGTAGTCTCGCAAAGGGACAGGGCGCCCGCGGTACCGCCGCCGACGTTCAGTATCCGCGGCGCTTCTGTGCCGGGTTTTCTCATTTGCATAAGCGCCAGGTCGGCAACATCCTCAGGAATAATGCAGTCGCAAACCTGCTTGCCGGCGCCTTTGAATCCGATGTAGGCGAGCGGACGATTAAGGGCTATGGAATGGACCCAGAAAGAGAATATGCTCTGATCGAATGCGCCGAAGTGTTCCGAGCCGCCCATGACACCGCACCGGTTAATCCAGACAGGGAAATTAAAAGCCTCTCCGTACTCGAGCGCCATCGTCTCCGTGGCGAGTGTGGCAGCGCCGTGCATTGAAACCGGCGGCATGGTTGAAAATTCTTCCGCAATTCCATTGACCGAAAAACCGGCTGGAAACGTCTCAGCTACCGCCGCATCCGGCTCGAAACGCGTCAGCGTTTCTTTCAAGGGCAGACGGTTCAACGCGCGTATTGAATACACGCGGCTGGTACTGATGATCACGATCCCCGCCGTATGCTGTTTGCAGTATTGCAGGAGGTTTAAAGCGCTCGTCAGGTTGTGTTCGACCGCTTGTTCCGGTGTGCTGTCGCCTGCGGCAGTGACGCCGGCTGAAACCGCGGGGTTTGCGGAACAATAGACAACCCAGTCGGCGGGCGGCAGCGCCCGGAGATCAGATTTCAGCCGCAGATCGGCGTGGCGCACCTTCACGCCATTTTTCTTTAGCAGGTCAAGGTCAGTCCCTGAACCGCGCCGGGAAAGATCGTCGATGCCGATTATCTCAAGGCCGGGTACGGACCGGGCAAACCGCACGGCAAATTCCGAGCTGACATACCCGCAAATATCCGGTATAAGAATTCTCATTTTTTCATGCCGAAGCCTCAGCGGGCAGTATCAGGGGACTAGTGTAGTGTAACAGTAACAGCTTTACAGGCCTGTTTGTCATTGCGAGGAGCAAAGCGACGCGGCAATCCGGTTGTTTTATCAAGCAAAATCGAGATTGCTTCGCTAACGCTCGCAAAGACGGAATTTCAACAAGATATTACTGTTACACTACACTAGCGGGTGGTTCGTTAGTGTAGATGTCAGGACTAATCATTACCAGAGCAACAAGGAACCAGAAGGGTTCCATGATACGGACAATGATGAAGGTGTTGGTAGTGAATGACTGAAACAGTAAGCCGATTAACCCACCCATGGCGGCAATGGAAAGGCTTTGCGGAATGACTTCCGTGGCGGACCGATATATGCGCAGGCTGCCCGCTATGATGCGGAACATAAGCCAATAGAACGCGATAACGCCGATTATGCCCCCCTCTCCGAGAACAAGGAAGAATTGCCCTTCAATAAAACCGAGGCCCGTCACGCCTGAGCCGGCCAACATCGTCAACTGGTCCCGCTTAAAACGGTGCTGGATCACCCATTTCCAACTGGCAATTCTTTCAAGGGCCGATTGGTCGTTAATTTTCTGTCCGCCCAGTTTGTATATCTGCGTGCCGTATTGTGAGGAATGCGACCCGGTAAAAGTTACCATGATCCGTTTAACCATATTGGCATAGAGCCCCTGAAAAATTATCGGAAAAATGATAACGCCTGCCAGAATAACGGCGCCGAAAATCATCCGGCGTTTTTTCGTCACGGCCAGCATGGACAGCATCATCGGCGCAAAGGCAATATATGAGGCACGGGAAAACGTACGCACAAATGGAGGCAGCAGAAAAATGATAAGGGCAAGGCACAACAACCGTTTATTGTTCGACTCTACGTGTATAAGGAAACCGAAAAGGACGGCGTAAACTACGAGGAAATAACCGCCGAGAGACGCCGGTTCGCCGCCGGCTTTATCAAAAGGGGCGGAAACTGCGTACAGATGCCCGAATTGGGAATAGGCAAAAAGAGTAACCGCGATAAAGGTGATGAACCCGGCCGTGAGATAACGGGACACGGCGTCCCTGGTGGTTACAATATTTGTGACTAACCAGAACAGAATGAAATACTCGATGTATTTCAAAAGATAAAAAAACGATTTGAGCGGATTAACGCTGCCGAAAATGATACCGCGGGCCGTGCCGAAAACGTATACGATAAGCAGGAGAAAAATGGGCAGATCAAGCCCCGTTTTTACAAATCCGCGCCAATCGCGAGTCATGCTGATATGCGCAAGCCAGGCGATGAAAACGGCTATGATGAGCAGGTCATCAATACGAAGAGTGAGCGCTCTGCCCGGCACGTCCGCGAGGCGAATCTCAGGTGAGAGCAGCATGGAGAACACGAGCACGAGAAGTCCGTTTTCCGGGTTGTTAAAGGCTATCAAGCCGATGACGATCGCCGCCGCCACGGAGAGAATCGTAAAGGGAGCGCCCGTGATGATTCTGCCCATATAAACGGTAGTTATAATGAATACAGGGGCAAGAATAAAATAACGCCAGTTCATTTTTCCTTGCCGGTATCTCTGGAAGAATAGTATTTGTTCGAATAGTAATAATAACCGTAGTGGGGTTCGAGATCGGATGATGTGATATCGTTCAGTACGACTCCCAGCACATTGACCTTGAGGTTTGTCAACTGATCCTTGGCGCGTTTCAGCGCGCCGCGCGCCATCTTCCCGACGCGGTAGATGAAAACCGTGCCTGAAGCGAATGTGCCAAGGATCAGGGTATCGGCAAAAAGCAGCACAGGCGGGCAGTCGAGGATGACCAGGTCATACTGTTCGGCCATTTCCGAGAAAACTGTGCCGATCTGAGCGGCATTAAAAAGATCGATGGGGTTGGGTGGGATAGGCCCGGAAGTGACAAGGTGCAGGTTTTCAATACCGGGCGATTGCAGGATTTTTTCCATACCCATACCGCTCATGAGAAAATCCGTGGTGCCGCGAACCACGCTGGCCCACTTCCTGGTGCCGATAAGACAGTCGGAGAATCCCGGATCGCGGGGAAGGCCGAATACCTTATGTACGGAGGGCATCCGCAAATCAGCCTCCACCAGCAGTGTTTTGATGCCGCTCTGGGCCGCGGCCAGTCCAAAATTCGCCGCGGTAAGCGTTTTTCCCTCTCCGATGCCGGCGCTCGTGATAGCAATGATATTGCCCCGTGCCTTTGGCAGGGTGAATTTCAGATTGGTGCGCAAGGTATGGTAGGACTCGACGAAAGGTGATTTATTGGAATGATACACAATAAGCTTCGAGCGCAACAGCGAAGATTTGTCGCCTTTCCTGGCGGGCGGCAGCATTGCCCTGGTGTGCGAATCCGGTTCAACGCGAGGGACAACGCCCAGTACCGGCACGCTCAGATATTTTTCCACGTCTTCTATCGTGCCGATAGAGGTGTCAAGATTTTCAATGACAATGGCAAGGATAAATCCGAAGAAGATGCCGAGGAACGCGCCCATCGACAGATTCATCCTGCGATTCGGTTTAATCGGGGCGGTCGGACGTATGGCCGGAGTGACGATAAAAGCGGATTGGACGCGGTCGGCTTCGGAAATCTGCGATTCCTTGTAGCGTTTTGCCAGCAGCGTATAGAGTTCTTCATTGATCTTTATGTCGCGCGTGAGGCGCGCCGATTCGAGTTCTTCGGCGGGCAGGGCTTTCATCTGGTCTTCGACATTGCTTATCTGCTGGACTATACGCTGGACCTCGGGGTGCTGGTTGGTGTATTTCTTAAGGAGATCGCTCTTGCGGTTCTGCAGGTCAAGGAGCCGGCTGGTCAAATAGCCGCCGATACCTTTGGCTCCGCTGCGCTCGGTGTAGCCCCGCAACGCGTCTTCGGATCCCTTGAGTTTCGATTCGGCGTCCTCCAGCTGGCTTTCGATGAATTGCCGCAATTCGCGTGCGCGGCGGCTGCGGTCTTCGATGCCTTTGCGTATGTACACTTCAGCTGCGGCGTTGGATAGCTTCGCGGTCTCTTCAGCGTTGGAAGAAGTCGCCGATATGGTTATGAGATTTGTATCTCCGACGCGGTCGGCGTCGATCTTCCCCTGGATGGAAACGATAATCCCTTCCTTTTTCGATGCCGGGGTGTTATCGTCGACGATCCCGATCCGGCGCGCGGTCAATTCGGCAACCAGAGCGCTTTTGATGATCTTGACCTCGGTATTGAGCGCGGTAAAACTATCCCATCCGCCCATGTCTGCCTGCGGCATGCCGGGTATGGACATCGTTTGCTCCACCTTCACTGTGGTGGTTGCCTGATAGACCGGCACCTGCAAGTTCGTAAATACCGCCACAGAACCCAGCACGGCCACCGTAGTCATAAGGATTACCCAGCGACGCCGCCTGATAATGCGGAAGTAGTCATGAAGGTTAAGATCGTATTGAGCCATGATTCCTGCCTTTAATAAATATAATTCTAGTGTGGTGTAACAGTAACAGCTTTACAGGCCTGTTTGTCATTGCGAGGAGCAAAGCGACGCGGCAATCTGGTTGTTTTATCAAGCAAAATCGAGATTGCTTCGC
>Ga0315281_10003779_pt1 | contig 22149 bp, 24 predicted proteins | sample YL17G07_0_MG_FD_204540 | JGI IMG/M metagenome (GOLD analysis project Ga0315281, IMG submission 204540) | Sediment microbial communities from Yellowstone Lake, YNP, Wyoming, USA - YL17G07_0 | ecosystem: Environmental > Aquatic > Freshwater > Lake > Sediment | place: USA: Wyoming | collected... | reverse complement strand
AAAACGCAAGCATGATCCCGTTCTTTCACAAAATCAACTGGTTAGATAATCTTGGCTGTTATACTATTTGCGGTGTAAATGAGGGGATCACTAAGGCATTATCCTCACTCCATGTTTTATATCGTAGCACTTGGTGCTATATTCAGCAAATTAATCGTGTTGTTTTACCGTTAAGCCAGGGGGACACCGCCCTCATGGGATTTCCCCTTAAATTACTCTTTAAAGACTGCGCCATCCGTACAAGGCCAACCTGCATCCGATCACAACACAAACTGAAATTGCTGTTATCACACTAACAGCTTGTTGAAAAACGCAGAACCTACTGAGAATTCTTTAAACCGACTCACGTCGGTAGCCGGAAGCCTATTGATATATATGGATTCCGGCTCGTACTGCGTTTGGCCGGAACGACGAATCGGGGTTCAATGTCGAGTTTTTCAACAAGCTGCTAAAATATCTCAATGAGTTTTGATAAGGAGCAGAGCATGGGACAATTGAATCGCATCACCCAGCAGCCTGATGTGATGGGCGGCAGGGCGTGCATTCGGGGGCGATGTTGTCAGGGACAGTGAGTAAGCCTCGAATCGGCATCCACACCCGTTATGTTAGGTCAGTTTCTGGGGAAAGGTTCGGCAGGGCGGAAAAAATAACGGCTAGAACGCTTTTATGTCGGCCAGTAATTCCGGGTGGCGATCCAAAAGTTTAAATAATGTGACCAGTGCCAGCGGCGGTTTTGTTTTTCCGTGTTCATAACGGGAAAAGGCATTGACACCACCGCCAAACAGTCGCGCAGCTTCGCCCTGATCAAGCGCAAGTTTTTTTCGCACTTTTTCAATGAATTGCGGATCAACGATGGAGGCATTCACTTGTTTGTTAAACTCTAACATCATACTCATTGTGCGCCGCGATTGTGCGGCATCCGATACATGCTCATCGCATGCGCTACAAAAATCCGCAGTTACGTCAGGAATTGTGGTCGTCTCACCTTTGTAGGTGTATTTAATATCGCGGGTGTCGCGTACCATATCGGTATTACATTCAGGGCATTTCATATTTAACCTCTTGCTGCATTACTATTGTTTAACACTTAGATATTTTTAAACGATACAATCAAAACGCCATCACTCACGATCAATTTGATGTACAGATCCACATCGTCCAGCATGATTTTGTACACATCGTGCCACGTTGTGTGATCAGCGTAGGCCGTCATGCTCTTGTAAAAGTGCTTCCTTGTTAAAGACAGAACAGCGGCCACCATGTCGTCAAAATTGAAGTTCAGAGCAGCGCCACACTTTTCGGCGGTGTGGGTCGCACGGACGTTCGGCCTTGACCAGGGCATGAACCACTGACAAATCCGTGTGAGGCATGCGTTTTTCCATGATTAGTAGTAACCTATAAGGTTATATTTGGCAAGTAGGTTAATTATTTTTTGTTAATTCTTGTTTTATTGATTCATTACAACCGATTTAGGCCGTGTATAAATACATATACGGCCTTCTCCAGCAATATTTCAAAAAATCATCCCCATATCTGCGGAAATATGTCAAAGATAATGAACTCACCCAAGAAAAAACAGCCGCCGTATTTGGCATCGCGCAGTCCCGCGTCTCGGATCTCATGCGCAGCAAATGGGAAAAATTCAGCTTGGAAATGCGGATATCGCTAGAGTTTCGCGCGGGCCGTAAGGTACAACTGAAACTCGTTGCCTAACAGTCTGTTGAAAAACTCGACATTGAACCCCGATTCGTCGTTCCGGCCAAACGCAGTGCGAGCCGGAACCCATATATATCAATAGGCTTCTGGCTACCGACGTGAGTCGGTTTAAAGAATTCTCAGTGTGTTCTGCATTTTTCAACAAGCTGCTAAACTATTGTCATGTTAAGTTTGGTTTTCGGAGAAAGATAATGCTACTCGCCTATATCCAAGCCGCCTTGCGCCACGCCTGCTACGAAAAACTCGCGGAAGACAACCAGTACTACGGTGAGATTACCGGATTCGACGGTATTTATGCCGCCGCCAACACCCTTGAAGAATGCCGCAACGAATTGGCGGAGGTACTGGAAGAATGGATATTATTTCGCATCCATAAGAATCTTCCTGTGCCGGTAGTGGACGGCATTGAGTTGGCCATCCGTGAAGTAGCTTAGTGCCGCGATTTGGGACGATCAAACGCAAATACCCACGTTGTTGCTGGACAGTCCCGTCGGTGTCGGCCTTAAGGCCGACCTACATTCGATCACAATACCAACTGAAATGCTATTATCACACTAAGATATCTCAATGAGTTTCGATAAGGAGCAGAGCATGGGACAATTGAATCGCATCACCCAGCAGCCTGATGTGATGGGCGGCAGGGCGTGCATTCGGGGAATGCGCGTCACAGTCGGTATGATCGTCGGTCAGATTGGCGCAGGGCACAGCGTCGAAGAAATCCTTGCCGACTACTCCTACCTTGAACGAGAAGATATCATGCAGGCACTTCGCTATGCCGCATGGCGAGCCGAAGAACGTGAGATCATGCTAGCCAGCGCATGAAACTGCTCGTTGATATGAATCTGTCGCCACGCTGGGTTGGAGTGCTGATCGACACGGGTATCGAGGCCGCACATTGGTCAACACTTGGGGCAAAGAACGCGCCGGATTCGGAAATCATGGCATACGCTAACGCTAACAACTACGTGGTGCTCACCCATGATCTGGACTTCGGCGCGATCCTCGCCGCGAACCACGGCAAGAAGCCTAGCGTCGTGCAAATCCGCGCCGACGATATCAGCCCGGACGTGATCGGTAAGCAGGTCATCACCGCGCTGCGACAGATGACATCGGAGCTAGAAGAAGGCGCGTTGCTTACTATTGATTCGAACCGCACGCGCTTGCGTGTGCTGCCGTTAAGGCCGAAGGAATAGTTTTGTCCCGGCACTTTAGCCAGCCACGGTCAAATTTATGAATGTACATGCCTCATCTCGCGGTGCAGGTGCACCAAAAACGTGGCAAAAAATCTCGGTGTTCGGTTCCCGCACTCTACCGCTGGCTGACTCCGTCGCCGCGCATCCCTTGATAATCCGTTTTCCGTGGCGACTCTGGAGAGAACAAAAATCTTTCGTAGGTTAGCCGTGTTTCGTCGTTCCGGCCAAACGCAGTACGAGCCGGAATCCATCAATTCAATGGGTTTACTGGCTACCGACGTTAGTCGGTGTGAAAAATAATTCACCCAAACTGACGCAGTTTGTCACAATGTGACATTCCATGATTAAAATTGTGCTTCTACGTAACGAGCGTCTCATGCACCCACGCAATGAATTACAAAATACCCGCGCGCATCACTGTGAAGCCGATCACACAAATCAATGCAAAATCCCAGTTTTCCCGCTAAAATACGTTAACCTTGCCAAGACATCACGGATTGAAATCCCAATGTGGCACGTAAGCTGCTAAACTGTAACCTAACTTGAGTTTACCGCAGTGCCTGCGCTACCCTGTTTCTTTTCCCAGGCTCGCAGGCAACGCCAGGATGGCGGGGCGTAACCGGTTTTACCGCAATCGTTTTTTAACTTAACACTTGGAGAGCACTATGAGAACGTTACAGAAAGGTTTTACCTTAATCGAATTGATGATCGTCATCGCGATCATCGGCATCTTGGCAGCCATTGCCATCCCCGCGTACACCGGTTATATCGCCCAAGCCAAAGTCAGCGGCGTACTTGAAAACATGGAAAATGCCTTCCGCTTGGTGAAGGGTGAAGCCTCCAAAATCGCTGCTGGTGGCGTATGTGCAAACGTTGTCACACAGCTTAACGACGGCGGCAAACTGGCGTTAGGCGCCACCGTTGCATCTGCCACGCCTGCATTTTTTGATGGAGCCAGTTCTCCTAACGCTGGACAAGTATTTGTCGGTGGGCTGACCCTCGGCTGCCCAGTTCCCGCACAACTTGTTACAATTGGTATTAGCATACCAGCGCTTGGTTCAGGTTCCAGTACTACCGATTGGTCGAAATACCCAAATGGCAATCAACCGGCAAATAAGACTTTCTCTCCGGAATAATACCTTGCAATAGCGGCTAAACAGCAGAGTTTTAGGCAAAGGGATCATTGAAAACTACCATCAATGATCCCTTTCTTTTTTGAGGGCGTAGTTCTTTATGACACAGACAACCACCAATACTTCGGGCTTCACCCTCATTGAACTCATGATTGTGATTGCCATCCTTGGTGTTCTTGCCGCCATCGCGATACCCGCGTATGAAGGCTATATCAAACAAGCCAAAATCTCTGCCCTGACAGAGCATACCGCCAATGCGATCAAGGTGGTCAAGACAGAAACTGCAAAAATCGCCGCCGGTTCGAGTGGCACAGATGTCATCAATGATTTGAATTTTGGCGATCGAAAAGCCGTGGGCAATGCCACATTGGCCGCCTTTGTCCCCGGTCCCGTGGGTGGCGCTTCACCTGGGCAAATCGCGATTGATGGTTTAGACGGCGCAAATAAACCCATTGCCGGCAGCGTCGTCACTATTGATGCAGTGCCCGTTGTTGGTACCCAATCCAGTGACTATCCGGGTAATTTACCCGTGACATTCACCCCCGAGTGAACTAGGATTACTCAGTATGAAAAACTTCTCCGGCTTGACCTTAATAGAATTGATGGTGGTGGTTGGAATACTGTCGATCATTTCCGCGATCGCCGTCCCTGCCTACCGAGGTTATATCCAAACTGGCCTCCAATCCGAGTGCCTCAATGAAATTGCTGCGATTCGCTTGGCAGAAGAAGAACACTTCTTGCAAAAAAATGCCTATATTCCTGCTAACACTGTTATTGGGACTGGTGCGGCTGCCGACATTGCTACAAAGAGTAGCAATATTTATGTACCAAGTTCCACTGCACTCGCAGCGGCTACTACTAACTGCACTTATGCCGTTACACTTGTTGATGGATATACGATCAAAGCCACTGGCACCAATAAACTTCCAGGGACTTATTCTAAAGAGGTGAAAAAATAGCGTTTCATGTCATGAGGGGTTGATTCATGCCCGTTTCATAGACTACCCCGGGCTTGTTTGAGATAGCCAGGATGTCCCACTACGTTAGATATGACATCGTCTTCATCTATAATATTCCGTGCGCCGAGTTAAATCGGCACCTTCTTGCTAAGACTTTCTCCACGTTATCCGATAAATACCTCACACTCGACGCTATCGGTTCTTGCATTGTCAGGCTCACCTCATCTATAAAGGTGTATTAACTCAAGGCGACCCAGCGGTTTATGCGACACCCAACCCCACTATCCAATTAAGCGGCCTGGCCCGGCGGCTGGTGCTGAGTATATGATCGCGGCTGAGTCGTGCTAACTTACGGTTTCTTGGTGTCGGTAAAATACTGTAAGGCCACATCGAAGGTGTATAACCCATTAAATTTTTCGGCCTTTCTTCCCGTGTCAAATTGCGCCTTTGCCAGTATCAGCGTATCCGCTAAATCGACCTCCGCCGGTGGTAAGGCGGTTCGAAAATCGCTGAGCGCCCGCCACACGGTTTGCCCATCTTCAAACTCGATATTGGGTTCGCGGAATAACTGATCGACGACCTTGATTAAATCCTCCCTGGTGAGCTTGTATTTTTTGCCCTTGAGCGTCCATAGGGTTTCAACCATCACCACATCGGTAATTAAGACCTTGTCACCGCCCGTCAGTAATTTAGCCGCCCTGGGTGATTGTGCTTTGTCGTCCTGCAAAAGATAACGCAGCAGTACATTCGTATCCAGCGCAATCATGCGGCACCGTGGTGGCGTTCTTCCAGGCTGCTTTGCCTCGACGTTTCATCACTGATCCGCTTATCCGCCTTGATGTGGCTGAGCACGCCTTTGGCGGCCCCTTTGGATTTTTTGATGATCGTGATTTGGCCGTTATAAATATAGGTTTCGATTTCATCCCCCGGCGCGATGTGCGCTTCCTGGCACTGATTAATGGGGAGGGTGATTTGTCTTTTTGAGCTTACCTTGGGCATGGGCCACCTCTTTACTTTAATAGGATAGTAAAGCTTAAGCCGGTCTTTACTTTCCGTCAATGGTAAAGGATTTCTTTAATGCATTACTCCATGAAAATTATTTAAACCGACTCACGTCGATAGCCAGAAGCCTATTGCTATATCATGGATTCCGGCTCGCACTGCGTTTGGCCGGAACGACGAATCGGGGGAAGATCACCTATTAGCAGCTTGTTGAAAAATGCAGAACATCCTGAGAATTCTTTAACCCGACTCACGTCGGTAGCCAGCAGCCTATTGCTATATCATGGATTCCGGCTCGTACTGCGTTTGGCCGGAACGACGAAGCGGGATTTAATCTCACGTTTTTCAACAAGCCATCAGAGAAAGTGTCCCAACCGTGCCTTAGAGCACCAACGGCATCGCCTTTCTAATACTTTCCGCGCGTTATCCGATAAATACCTCACACTCGGCACGATCGGTTCTTGCATTACCTAGCTCACCTCATCTATAAAGGTGTATTAACTCAAGGCGACCCAACGGTTTATGGCAACACCTAACCCCACAATCCAATTAAGCGGCCTGGCCCGGCGGCTGGTGATCGACAATATGATCACCGAGGCCAAGGTGGCCGAGGCGCAAACCAAGGCCAACCAGCAGAAGATCCCCTTCGTCACCTATCTGGTGGCCCAGAATCTGGTCAGCAGCCGCGATGTGGCGTGGGCAGCGGCTGAGGAATTCGGCGTGCCGGTGCTGGACATCGACGCCACCGAGATTGACTCCGAGGTGGTGAAACTGGTCGATGAACGCTTGGTGCGCAAACACAATGCCCTGCCGGTGTTCAAGCGCGGCAACCGGCTGTTTCTGGCGGTCTCGGACCCGACCAATCTGCAAGGGCTGGATGAAATCAAGTTTCATATCGGCATGGGGGCGGAGCCGATCCTGGTGCAGGACGACAAGCTCGCCAAGGCCATTGAAAAGGCCTTGTCCGCCGCCGACACCACCATGTCCGCGTTGTCAGGCGACACCGACCTGGATAACGTGGAATTTTCCGAGGATGACGCCGCGTTGGGTCAGGACTTGTCCTCCACCGAGGTGGATGACACCCCGGTGGTGCGGTTCGTCAACAAGGTGCTGCTGGATGCCATCAACAAGGGCGCCTCGGATATTCACTTTGAACCGTACGAGAAGAATTACCGGGTGCGCTTTCGCACCGACGGCATGTTGTATGAAGTCGCCGCCCCGCCGATCGGCTTGGCCCCCAAGTTGTCGGCGCGCATCAAGGTCATGGCGCGGCTGGATACCTCGGAACGCCGTATCCCGCAGGACGGCCGGATTAAAATGAACCTGTCGAAGAACCGCGCGATCGATTTTCGTATTAACACCTGTCCGACGGTGTATGGCGAGAAGATCGTGATGCGTATCCTGGATTCCAGCGCGGCCAAACTGAATATTGATGTGCTCGGCTTTGAGCCGGAGCAAAAACAGCTGTATCTCGATGCCTTGGCCAAGCCCTACGGCATGATCCTGGTGACGGGGCCGACCGGTAGCGGTAAGACCGTGTCGCTGTACACCGGCGTGAGTATCTTGAATAAACCGGGGGTGAACATCTGCACGGCGGAAGACCCGGCGGAAATCATGATCCCAGGGATCAATCAGGTCAATGTGAATAACAAGGTCGGCCTGACTTTTGCCACCGCCTTGCGCGCCTTTTTGCGCCAGGACCCGGACATTATTCTGGTCGGCGAAATTCGTGACCTGGAGACTGCGGAGATCGCGGTGAAGGCCGCGCAGACCGGTCACTTGGTCTTATCCACCCTGCACACCAACGACGCCCCGCAAACCTTGACGCGCTTGGCCAACATGGGGGTGCCGCCGTTCAACATCGCCTCGTCGGTGAACCTGATCATGGCGCAACGGCTGGCGCGCAAACTCTGCCCGCATTGCAAACAAACGATTAAAATCCCCAAAGAGGCCTTGCTGAAGGAAGGCTTCACCGCGGACGAGGTCAACAAGGGCATCACCATTTACAGCCCCAAGGGTTGCGATCAATGCACGGATGGCTATAAGGGCCGTGCCGCTATTTATCAGGTCATGCCCGTATCCGAAGAAATGGGCCGCATCATCATGGCCGGGGGTAATTCCCTGCAACTCGCCGAACAGGCCAAACGCGAAGGCGTCGCCGATTTGCGCCAGTCGGGATTGAAGAAAGTGAAAGATGGGCTGACAAGTTTAGAGGAATTGAATCGGGTGACGATTGAATAAATGAAAACTACTTCCCCCTTTGAAAAAGGGGGACTGAGGGGGATTTTATCCTCGGCTCACAGTGCAGATCCCCCCTAACCCCCCTTTTACAAAGGGGGGAACAAGACGTCGACCGCATGAATCGTTTTTAAACACGGTGGATATAGGAACTCGGAACAGGGTTGATGACAAGATACGAATTTTTTGTCATTTCGAGTCTCGAACAACGTGAAGCGAGATCCGAGAAATCTGTGGTGTTGAAGGCTACAATCATTCAACCGTGAGCCACAAAGATTTCTCGCCCACTCACTTCGTTCGGAACTCGAAATGACAGGGTGTATGAGTTATGTTTGGAACTCGAAATGACAAGAAGTGAGTGTCGGTTCGGGAGTTGATGACAAAATGTAGGTGATGTTCGGAAGTGAACAAAGTATTAAATTGAAACAAAGGAACCATCATGGCGCAACGGGCATTAAAAAACGCGGTCTTCGTTTGGGAAGGCAAGGATAAGAAGGGCCAGAAGATCAAGGGCGAGATCGGCGGCCAGAGCGAGGCCTTGGTCAAGGCGAATCTGCGCCGCCAGGGCATCAACCCGATCCGGGTGCGCAAAAAAGGCAAACCGCTGTTTGGCGGCGGTGGCAACGCCACCCCCAAAGACATCGCTATTTTCAGCCGCCAGTTGGCGACCATGATGTCCTCCGGGGTGCCGTTGATGCAGGCCTTTGACATCATCGGCCGCGGTCACGAAAAAAAGGGCGTGCGCGATTTGTTGCTGGCGGTAAAGTCCGATATCGAAGGCGGCAGCTCGCTGACGGATTCGCTGTCCCGCCACCCGCTGTACTTCGATGAACTGTATGTCAACCTGGTGCGCGCCGGCGAACACGCCGGTATCCTCGATAGCATCCTCGACAAGATTGCCATGTACAAGGAAAAGACCGAATCGATCAAGGGCAAGATCAAAAAGGCCTTGTTTTATCCCACGGCGGTCCTAGTAGTGGCGTTCGTTATTACCGCCATCCTGATGATCTTCGTGGTTCCTGAGTTTGCCAAATTATTTACCGGATTTGGCGCCGACCTGCCGGCGATGACCAAATTCGTGATGAATTTGTCGAATATTTTCGTGTCGTATTGGTGGCTGATCTTCGGTATCATTATCGGTGTAATTTATGGTTTGATCCAAGCCAAGCGTCGCTCAAAGAAATTCAACCATGCGATGGATCGGATCATGCTTAAGGTGCCTATCATCGGCACCATCCTGACCAAGGCGGCGATTGCCCGCTATTCGCGGACCTTATCCACGATGTTTGCCGCCGGTGTGCCGCTGGTGGAGGCGATGGTCTCAGTCGCCGGTGCGGTGGGCAACGTGGTCTATGGCGAGGCGGTGATGCGCATGCGCGATGACGTCTCCACCGGGACCCAGCTCAATGTGGCGATGCAAAAGGTCGGCTTGTTTCCCAACATGGTGGTGCAAATGGCCGCCATCGGCGAAGAGGCCGGTTCGCTGGATTCCATGCTCTCCAAGGTGGCGGATTTTTATGAAGAAGAAGTCGATAACGCGGTGGATTCCATGAGCAGCTTGCTGGAACCGCTGATCATGGTGATCCTCGGCGTCCTGATCGGCGGCTTGGTGATTGCCATGTACATGCCGATCTTCCAGATGGGTAAGGTAGTGGGTGGCGGTTAGTATGTTTGCAATGTATTGATGTTGCACGACCACTCCCCCCTTTGCAAAAGGGGGAGTGAGGACTGCATGGACGCAGGAGGTAGAGCAACGCAGGAGCAGTTGCCGAGGGGGATTTTGATATCCGGCTCAGAGCAAATCCCCCCTCGCCCCCCCTTTTTCAAAGGGGGGAACAACTGTGTCCTTGCATTCACGGGAATCCATTTCACTGACATTATGGATCCCCGCCCCCGCTTTCGCAGGGGCAGGCTCCGAAATCCGGGGATGACGGAAAAATGAATTTCCAGAGATGCTCTGTACATCAAGGCCAACTAACATCCCTACATCGATAAAGATTGGTAAGCGATGTGGTTCTTCTCCAACAACGATAACAACAAGACGCACCCTTCCCTATGCAGATCATTGATATCCTCAAACACGAACCGGTGCTGTTTTACCTCAGCGTTTTTATTTTTAGTTTGCTGATCGGCAGTTTTCTCAATGTCGTGATCCACCGTGTGCCGATCATGTTGCATCGCCGCTTTAAGGCCGAGTGTATAAATTATTTCACCGAGCATCATCCGGCGTTACTCCATCAGGATGCGGTGGCAAAAGAGATTGCACAAACCTCCGCGTATAATTTGGTGGTGCCGCGTTCCGCCTGTCCGCACTGCGGCCACAAGATTACCGCGCTGGAAAATATTCCGGTAATCAGTTATCTGTGGTTGCGGGGCCGTTGCCGTGGCTGCCAGGCGCCGATTTCGCTGCGTTATCCCTTGGTGGAGGCGTTGACCGCGTTGCTCGCGGTAGTGGTGGCGTGGAAGTTTGGCGTGACCCTGGCGATGCTGATGGCGGTGGTGTTGACGTATGCGTTGATCAGCCTGACCTTTATTGATCTGGACACTCAATATCTGCCGGATGAAATTACCTTGCCGCTGCTGTGGCTCGGCCTGATCCTGAATTTTAATCAGCTGTTCACCGATTTTACTTCCGCATTCTGGGGCGCGGTCGCCGGTTACCTGGTGTTGTGGGTCGTGTATCAAGTATTCAAATTGATCACGCACCGCGAAGGCATGGGTTTTGGTGATTTTAAATTGCTGGCGTTGCTGGGGGCATGGCTGGGCTGGCAGGTGTTACCGGCGATTGTGATCATTTCCTCGTTGATCGGTTCCGTGGTCGGCATCAGTATGATCCTGTTTCTCCAACACGATCGCCGCATCCCGATCCCCTTCGGCCCCTACCTCGCTGGCGCGGGGTGGGTGGTGTTGATCTGGGGAAGGGAGATCAATCAGTTTTATTATCATAACTTTCTGGGCATGTAGCTTCGGTTTATATCTTGTGTAGGTCTTTTTCGGCGCATTGACTAGTTTTAGCCCGCGTGAACCTCAAGAATGGAATGTTCCATTTATTCGTCACTAACTTGTGTTAGACGAAATAATGGAACATACTTCGAGAGCATGCATAAAGACACGCCTACCAACCGTCTGCTTAATCGGGTGCGCCAGAAGGGTATCCTGCGCCCTCGCGATCTGGATGAAATGGGTATCCACCGGATATACCTGACCCGCCTCACGGCGAGTGGCCAACTGGAAAAGGCAGGGCGTGGCCTCTACCGACTCCCAGAGAATCCATTTTCAGAACAGGAGAGTTTGATCGCCGTAGCCACCCGTGTGCCGCAAGCCGTTTTCTGCCTGCTTACCGCACTGCAGTTTCATGGGCTGACGACTCAACTGCCTCGTCAGATCTGGATTGCCATGCCACGCGGCAGCCACACCCCCAGGATCGATTACCCCCCACTCAAGATGATCCAATTCTCGAATATTTCCTACACCCAAGGAATCGAAATACATGAACGTGATCAGGTCACGCTACGGGTGTATGGTATCGCTAAAACGATCGCAGATTGTTTCAAACACCGCAACAAAATTGGGCTCGACGTGGCACTCGAAGCACTGAAGGATGCCCGTTCGCGCAAAAACATTAGCGCTGATGATCTGTGGCACTTCGCCAAAATCTGTCGTGTCGCCAACGTAATGCGTCCTTACCTTGAGGCAGTGGAATGACGAAGAACCTCGCCGCCTCCGTTCGTGCCCGTCTGCTGGCTATCGCAAAATCGCAAGATGCAGAATTCAATCAGGTACTGGTACGCTTCGCCCTGGAACGAATCCTCTACCGACTGAGCGTGTCTGCGCATGCCGATCACTTTGTTCTCAAGGGAGCATTACTTTTTACCCTTTGGTATGACATGCCTCACCGGCCAACGCGAGATGCGGATCTACTGGGCTTCGGGCCGAGCGATCCCGATTCCATCGCCCAGACATTCCGTGACATCGCAGGCATTGAGGTTGAGGACGGCATCCTCTTCGATCTGGCAACAATTAATGTCGAGGAGATACGCAAGGAGGCGGGGTACGCTGGCGTCCGAGTGTTGATAACGGGCGAGATTGCCAAGGCACGGTGCAAGACGCAGATCGATATTGGGTTTGGTGATGCAGTCACCCCTGATCCGGTTCATGCCGTCTATCCGGTGCTAATCGAATATCTACCCGCACCGCATCTGCGAACATACTCCATCTACTCTGTCATCGCAGAAAAGCTTCATGCCATTGCCTTGCTCGGCATGACCAACAGCCGACTGAAGGATTACCTGGATATCTGGGTGTTGCAGGATCGCGAGACGCTCAATCCCCACACGTTGGCCAGAGCGATCGCGGCGACCTTTATTCGGCGGGGCATGGCGGTTCCAGCTGCGCTGCCCATTGGACTGACACAGGAGTTTGCTACCGATCCATCACGGCAAGCCATGTGGCGGGCGTTCCTCAAGAAGAACCAACTCGCTGTGACGCCACTGCTTGAAGTCGTCACGACGCTGCGAACAATGCTGGAACCCGCGCTCATTCAGGCCGCGACACTCATGGCCACAGTAGGCGCGGTCGATGTCGACAAACTGGATTCTTCGTAGGCATCCATACCGCTCAGCCGTTGATTGCTGTAGTGTGACTCGGGTTGCCACCCCACACCGTGACAAAGGACAGAACCCAGGCTTAGATGCGTTTTATACATTGACAAACCTCACATAAACTCACTATATTTCACATATAAGTGAGGTGACGATGGATTGGCTCAATTTTAGACTTAGCACGCGGTTGCTGCTTTCGGCTGAGCTTGCAGAGCAGCTCTATTCCAGAATTGCGGAAATAGACGCTGTCAAAAATACATTTCGCCTCACCCATAAATTGTTGCCTCAGACCATCGAACGCTTGACGCAATTTGTTATCGTGACTTCGACCGGTGCTTCAAACCGAATTGAAGGGAACAGGCTGAGTGATGACGAAGTTGCAGCGCTATACAAGTCGCTACGGATCAGATCATTCAAAACACGCGATGAGCAGGAAGTCGCAGGGTATCTTGAATCGCTGCAACTTGTATTCGAGCATTATCAAGATATATCGATCAGTGAATCTGCGATTTTGCAACTGCACAAAGCTACGCTGATCTATAGCGAAAAAGACCAGCGACATAGGGGACTATATAAATTCGGTCCCAATCGTGTCGAGGCGAAAGATCAAGGCGGCAATGTGCTTGGCGTCATTTTTGATCCAACGCCGCCGCATCTGACGCAAAAGGAAATGCAGGAGTTGATTGCCTGGTATGGATGGGCAAGCGCAGAGAATTTCAGGCATCCGCTTATTTTGATTGCTAATTTCATCTTTGAATATCTCGCGATCCATCCGTTTCAGGATGGCAATGGCCGCACCAGCCGTCTGTTGACCAATTTAATGTTGTTACAGCGAGGTTATGCTTTTACATCACTGGTTTCGCATGAGAAATTGATTGAGCAGCGTAAAGCGGATTACTATCTCGCCCTGAACAAGTCGCAAAAAAGCTGGAAAAGCAAACAAGAGGACGTATCATTCTGGCTGTTATTTATTTTTGATATTTTTTATCAGCAAGCCGAACAGGCGCAACATCTTCTTGAAAGTGATCAATTTGAGTATCTGCTTTCTGGAAAACAGATGGCATTTTGGCAATGGGCAAAACGGCAAGGTGAGTTTTCACGGAAAAGCGCCATCGAAGCCCTTGGTTTTGCACCACGCACCGTTGAAGAAATCACGAAAAAGCTGTTAGAGATGAAAAAGCTGGAACGCCTTGGGCAAGGACGCGCGATCCGCTATCGGGTGATTGGTTAGCAGCCTGTTAAAAAACGTGATCAGGGGATGCAGCGCAAGGCGGAAACGGACGAAAAAGCGGAGTTTACACGGAGTAAATGAGCAGTTTGAGTCCGTTTCCAACGCCGCGATGCGCCCCTCAGCGCGTTTTTCAACAGGCTGTTAGATACGTATGTACTGCCTTCCGGCAAGGCATTGGAATATTTATGTTAGTGATTGCAGTCACCGGCGGCATCGGCAGCGGTAAGAGCACGGTGGCGATGTTGTTTCAGCAGCACGGGGCGCCGATCATTGATACCGATGTGATTGCGCGTGCCTTGGTGCAACCGGGTCAGCCCGCGTTGGCGGAGATTCAACGGGTATTTGGTGCGCAAATACTGCAAGCCGATGGCCAGTTGGATCGCGCGCAATTGCGGGAACGTATTTTTCGCGACGCGCGCGCGCGCCAGCAACTGCAAAATATCCTGCATCCAAAAATTCATGCCCAGGTGTTGCAGCAACTCCACGCACTGGCTCAACCCTATTGTCTGTTGATAATTCCGTTGTTGGTTGAATCCAAACAGACCTATCCTTATGACCGTGTACTGGTGGTGGATACCACGCCGGAGATGCAACGCCAGCGGGCGATGGCGCGTGACCAGATGACGCTAACCCAGGCACAGCAGATCCTCGATGCCCAGGCCAGCCGCGCGGCGCGATTGGCGATGGCGGATGAGGTGATTGAAAACACCGGCGACCTCGATGCCTTGACCCGGCAAGTGGCCCAGCTGCATCAGCGGTATCTCGCCCTGGCCCAGGGAAAATCACACTAACAGCCTGCTGAAAAACGCGACATTGAACCCCGATTCGTCGTTCCGGCCCGCACGGAGTTTGGCCGGAACGACGAGTTACGTCTGAATTCCGGGTTTTTCAACAACCTGCTAGAATACCGGCCAAACCACAGAAGATCGCAGTTGCCACGCCATGACTGAACCGGTGTTTTACGAACAACCCTTGAACGAACGGATGCGGACTTATATCCGGCTGGAACATTTGTTTCGGCAGGCGGCGTATACCTTGCGCGGCTATTCGATTTGGGACAGCCGCGCCACGCTCAGCAGTTTGATCGACATCATCGATATCCTCAGCCGCGCCGATTTTAAGGCCGATGTGCTCAAAGAACTCGAACGCCAGCAAAACGCCCTGGCGCCGTTGCAACAACGCGAGGGTGTGAATCAGGAAGACTTGCAGCGGGTCTTGCGTGAATTGCGCGCCGCGCAGGAAAGTTTGCACGCCGTCACCACCCAACTGGGTCTGCAAATCCGCGAAGACGAACTCGTCAGTTCCTTGCGGCAACGTCATACCGTCGCCGGGGGCGACTGTGCGATGGACATGCCGGTGTATCATCTGTGGTTGCAGCAAACACCGGAACAACGGATTGATATCCTCGAAGGCTGGTTCAAGTCACTGGAGTTGGTGCACAAACCGGTGTCGCTGATGTTGGGTATTATTCGCGAAAGCGGCGTGTTGCGTCCGCAACAAGCGCCGCAGGGATTTTATCAGCAAACCATGGAGACCAATCTGCCGCTGCAAATCATCCGCGTGGCGATGGATCCCGCCGTCCCGTATTTTGCCGAGATCAGCGCGGGTAAACACCGCATGACCATTCGTTTCCTGCGACCACAGCCGGGCCGCCGTCCCGTGCAAGCGGAAGAGACCGTTGAATTTCAAATGAGTTGTTGTGTGTTATGAGCATCACCGTTAAATGCCCTACCTGTGGTAAAAGCACGCTTTATTCCGTCGAGAATCCCTGCCGACCCTTTTGTTGTGAACGGTGCCGTTTGATTGATTTGGGTGAATGGGCGAGTAATGAACGCCGTTTACCGGGTGAGCAGGTTGATCCGGATCAGCTTGATGAGCTAATCGATAAGTAGGTTTTGTTGGACTCGTGCGAGCCTTCAGCAACTCAGATTTCTCGCCCACTCACTTCGTTCGGAACTCGAAATGACAGAATACAATATTTGTATGTCGCTTCGATTATTGTGTAGTTTGTCGCTACGAGTCTCGAGTTGTTTGTCATTTCGAGTCGCAAACAACGTGAAGCGAGGTCCGAGAAATCTATGGTGTTGATGGTTGCCACTGAACATTCGTCAGCAATGAAGATTACTCCTCCGCTCACATCGTCCGAAGCTCGGAATGGCAAAGTGTTAAGTTTTGCCACCCATACTCAATCCCTGTTGCACACGATACTGCGTCGTTGCTGATTCCAATTCAATTATCACGCGCCAATCATGACGACCACTGACACACACGGGCAGGATGGTATTGCCTTGCCATGATCGTTCACTATCAACTGCTGATGGCGTGGCTTGCAATATTGTTACTGGTGTCGGCATTTGCATATTCAGCATGACAAAATGGACACGCACGATCATTATCGCGGCACTGCTATTGCCGCTCGCACGCACCGTCGAGGCAAAAGGTTTTAGATAAATTGGTTGTTGCGGTAATGTCACCTGCACCTGCAAATCCGTAAACTGCGTTGTGCAAGTTTGCTTGGCTAAATCGCAATCGGTGTTGTCTTGGAATTGTATTGTGAGTTGCTGCGGTGCAGGTGTTTGCATTTGCTCTGGGTAATACGACCATGTAGCAAAGATCGCCATGGCGATACTGAAGATAATACTTATTGATAACAAGAGCGGCAGACGTCGCATCTTATTTTGGCCAAAACGCACTAATGGCCGCGATCCCCTGCGCGCCGTGTTGCCGCGCCGTAACAAAATCTTGTTCACGCAGGCCACCCAATGCATAAACAGGACGATTCGCGCGGCGCGCCAGTTTTTCCAAACCCTGCCAACCCAAGGGGCTGACATCGGGATGCGTCGTGGTGTGTGCCACCGGCGCGATCACCACCACGTCCACATCGATAGACTGCGCGTGGTGTAATTCCTGATCGTTGTGTATCGAGGCGAATAACCACTTATCTTTGGCGATGGGCCGTTGCTGCGCGGCAAGCAATCGCTGTGAATTCAAATGAATCCCATCGGCAGGCACGCTGTGCAACACCTCCGCCGCTGCATTTAAAATTAACGTTGCCTGAGACAAATGACAAACACGCTGCATTTGCTCGGCGAGCGCCAGATACTCCATCGGCGGCAATGCGTTGGCGCGAAATTGAATCAGGCGATGGCCTTGTGCCAACACCTGTTGGGTTTTCGTTAACAACTCCTCGCTGGAAGCGAACGCACCGGTGATCACACAGTAACGCGGTAACTGCACCGCGTGCACGATTGGCAGATTCGCCGCTGGAAAAACATAGTCCGATAAGTCCGCTTTGCTCACCCAACGGATCGGCTGACCTTCACGCCCGTGGGGTTCACCGCGAAACGTTAACACCTCATGCACATCCAACCAGACTTGTTGGTCGCCATAATCATGGTGGATTTGGATCAGTGGCCGTGTTTGTTCCATCTCGATGCCGAGCTCCTCGTGCAGCTCGCGTTGCAAAGCGGTTGTCACCGTTTCGTGCGCGTCCACCTTGCCGCCGGGAAATTCCCACACGCCGCCTTGCGCCACATGATCGGGCCGCCGCGCAATCAAGATGCGGCCTTGCGTGTCGTAGATAACGCCGACGGCGACATGTATAGGGGGTTTATTTGACACCGTCGCTTCCTCGACTTGATGGGAGTGAAGGGCTTTTCTGTTTTTCGTCATGCCGGGCTTCTTTCCCTCTCGTCATGCCGCACTTGATGCGGCATCCAGTTCGATAGATTCGTGTAATCGGGTACCCGTTCCCATCGGTCTGGATTCCGGCTTTCGCCGGACGGGCTATTTTCTTTTACGCCATGGCGCACGCGGCGATTAGCTACGATACTCCGCATTGATCCGCACATACTCATGCGAGAGGTCGCAGGTCCACACGGTGGCGTGGGCATCGCCGCGACCCAACTGGACACGCACGGTGATGTCGGTTTGTTGCATTACGGCCTGGCCTTGCGCCTCGGTGTAACTTGCAGCCCGACCGCCGTGCTCAACAATGCAGACTTCATCCAGATAAATTTGAATCTTGCTAATATCTAAATGCTCCACACCGGCATAACCCACTGCGGCAAGGATACGACCCCAGTTGGGATCGCTGGCGAAGAAGGCGGTCTTCACCAACGGTGAATGGGCAATCGCGTACGCCACTTGCAAACACTCTTCTTCATTCTTGCCCTGCATGACTTCGATGCTGATGAATTTTGTCGCGCCTTCGCCGTCACGCACAATCGCCTGGGCCAGTTCGGCGCACACCGCGTTCACCGCGTCTTGCAGGGTTTGCAAATCATCATTGCTTTTCACCACTGCGTTGCTCTTGCCGGTGGCGATCAACACGCAGGAATCATTAGTCGACATGTCGCCGTCAATGGTGATGCGATTAAAACTCAGTGTCATCGCATGACGCAAACAGGATTGTAATTGTGCCGCGCTGACAGCGGCGTCGGTGGCGATGAAGGATAACATGGTAGCCATGTTGGGACGGATCATACCCGCACCCTTGGCGATGCCGGTGATCGCACATATCTTGCCGCACAAGTTAAATTGTTTGGAGACTATCTTTGGCCGCGTGTCGGTGGTCATGATCGCCTGTGCGGCTTGCGCCCAGGCATCAGCGTTTAAACCTTGCGTCAACTCCGGCAAGGCTTGGGCAATTTTTTGCACCGGCAGCGGTTCGCCGATCACGCCGGTGGAAAACGGTAACACCTCTTGAGGTTGGCAACGGGTTTGCGCGGCGACGTGCGCACAACTGGCCTGTGCATCGCGCAGGCCTTGCTCGCCGGTGCCGGCATTGGCATTGCCGCTGTTGATCAATAAATAACGCGCCGGTATTGCGGCAAGGTGTTGTTTGGCGACGATCACCGGTGCGGCGCAGAAGGCGTTGCGCGTGAACACCGCCGCGGTGTGCGCACCGGCACAGATTTCGATGAGCAGCAGGTCATTGCGTCCGACCTTGCGGATCTGCGCGGCTGTCACATTGAGACGAATACCGGCGATGGGATAAATGGTTGTAGCCATCATTTTGCACTAACAATAAAATTAATAACCATCTGACAAATTGTCATTTCGAGCAAAGCGAGAAATCTTGTTTTTAAAACGCCGAAGTTATTCAAAAACATCCAGATTTCTCCCTGCGGTCGAAATGACAAAACAGTAATTAATCTGAATTTTATTAAGCCAATTTGCCATGACATTGTTTGTATTTCTTGCCTGAGCCACACGGACACGGCTCATTGCGCCCCACCTTGCGACCATCGCGCACAAACGGCGCGGCGGTCTCGTGCTTGTCGTCCGGCTTTTCCTCACCCACGGTGTCGTGATGAAATTCCATTTGCGTTTCGGACTGCCGCCGTTGTTCCTCCAGGGCCTGGACTTCTTCTTCGCTGCGCACCACCACCTTGCTTAAGATACTGATGACTTCATTTTTGATCCGGGCCAGCATCTCGCGGAACAATTCAAACGCCTCGCGTTTATATTCCTGTTTGGGATTTTTCTGCGCATAACCGCGCAGGTGTATGCCCTGACGCAATTGATCCATCGTCGCCAGATGATCCTTCCACTGTTGATCCAGCACTTGCAGCATCACCGCCTTTTCAAAATGCCGCAATACGGGCGCACCGGCCCTGGCTTCCTTGGTGTCATAGTGTTGTTTTACTTCCTGCAAAATGCGCGCACGCAGACTTGCCTCGTGCAAGGATTCATCGTCCTTGAGCCATTGTTGCAGCGGCAACTTCACGGTGAACTCGCCATCCAGGGCCTCTTCCAAACCGGGTACATCCCATTGTTCCTCCAGACTTTCGGCCGGCATGAAGGTATCAATCACCGAATTCACCACGTCATCGCGAATCGCCGCGATACTGTCGGAAATATCCTCGCTCGCCATGTATTCATCGCGCATGCGATAAATCACCTTGCGCTGATCATTGGCCACGTCGTCATATTCGAGCAGACTCTTGCGCAAATCAAAGTTATGCCCTTCTACCTTGCGCTGCGCGTTTTCAATCGCGCGGGTGACCCAGGGATGTTCAATCGCCTCGTTATCCTGCATGCCCAGGCGTTGCATCAAACCGGCGACACGATCCGAGGCAAAGATGCGCATCAGATTATCTTCCAACGACAAATAAAACCGCGACGAACCCGGGTCACCCTGACGGCCGGAACGGCCACGCAGTTGGTTATCGATGCGGCGTGATTCATGCCGCTCGGTACCGATGATGTGCAAACCGCCCGAGCTGATAACCTGATCATGCCGTTGTTGCCATTCGGCGCGCACCGGCAACAAGGCCGGTTCATCGGGATTATTCAACGCGGCAATTTCCGCTTGTAAATTGCCACCCAACACAATGTCGGTACCGCGACCGGCCATGTTGGTGGCAATCGTCACCGCGCCGGGCCGACCCGCTTGAGCGACGATCTCCGCCTCGCGTGCGTGCTGTTTGGCATTGAGCACTTCATGTTTGATCTTTTCTTTTTGCAGGATGGTCGATAAAAATTCCGAGACCTCAATCGAGGTGGTGCCCACCAGTACCGGTTGTTGGCGCTTCACGCAATCGCGAATGTCTTCAATGATGGCGAGATATTTTTCCTTCTGCTTTAGGTAAACCTTGTCGCTGTTATCAACCCGCACCATCGCGCGGTGGGTGGGGATGACCACCACTTCCAAGCCGTAGATTTGCTGAAATTCATAGGCCTCGGTATCGGCCGTGCCGGTCATGCCGGACAATTTATTATATAAACGGAAATAATTCTGGAAGGTAATCGACGCCAGCGTCTGATTTTCATGCTGAATCGCCACGCCTTCCTTGGCTTCCATCGCCTGATGCAAACCATCGGACCAACGACGGCCCGGCATGGTCCGGCCGGTGAATTCGTCGACGATAATCACTTCATTGTTTTGCACGATGTAATCCACGTCCTTCTGGAACAAGACATGGGCGCGCAGCGCGGTAGTGACATGGTGCATCAAGGCGATGTTGGTGGCGTTATACAGGCTTTCACCTTCGGGCAACATCCCTGCCCGCGTTAATAACTCTTCAACGTGTTGATGGCCTTCTTCGGTCAAAAAGATTTGTTTGGTTTTTTCTTCGACGCTGTAGTCACCCGGGCCCTCTTTTTCCAATTGCTTTACCAACTTCGGCACGAGCTCATTAACGCGCTGATACGATTCGGAACTTTCTTCGGCCTGCCCGGATATGATCAGCGGGGTGCGCGCCTCGTCAATCAGGATTGAATCCACTTCATCGACGATGGCATAGGCGTGACCGCGCTGCATCTTGTCGGCGAGGGTGAACGCCATGTTGTCACGCAGATAATCAAAGCCGAGTTCGTTGTTGGTGGCGTAAACAATATCCGCGGCATACGCGGTACGTTTTTCTTCGCTCGACAGATTGGGCACCACCACACCGACGGTCAAACCCAGGAATTGATACAACTGACCCATCCAGGCGGCGTCACGTCGCGCCAGATAATCATTGACCGTGACAACATGCACGCCCTTGCCGGGCAACGCATTCAGATAAGCCGGCAAAGTAGCAACCAGGGTCTTGCCTTCACCGGTACGCATTTCGGCAATCTTGCCGTCGTTGAGCACCATGCCACCAATCAGCTGCACATCGAAGTGCCGCATCTTCAAGACACGTTTGCCCGCCTCGCGCACCACTGCAAAGGCCTCTGGCAATAAATCATTGACGGGGGTGCCGTTGGCCAACCGCTCGCGAAACTCCGCTGTCTTGCCGCGCAATTGATCATCCGACAACCCGGTCAGTTGATCCTCTAAACCATTAATCTGCGCGACGAGGCGAAAATATTGTTTAACCAGTCGCTCGTTGCGACTGCCAAAGAATTTTTTAAATAAACCACCAAACATGGGATGTCCTGTGAGCAAGCGGCCTAGGGGCCGGAAATAAAGCGCGTATTCTAGCGGTCGGCGTTGGATTTGTCGTCGGCAACCTGCGGCTTGGTTGCGGTAGCGGGTGTAACAATGACGCGCTCAGTAGCAACTAACTGGGATTTGCGTTGGACACGACCCTCGGCGCTGATCGCCAAATCGGTCTCGGGAAAATCTTCGGCCGTCAATTCCGC
>Ga0315281_10003778_pt1 | contig 22150 bp, 14 predicted proteins | sample YL17G07_0_MG_FD_204540 | JGI IMG/M metagenome (GOLD analysis project Ga0315281, IMG submission 204540) | Sediment microbial communities from Yellowstone Lake, YNP, Wyoming, USA - YL17G07_0 | ecosystem: Environmental > Aquatic > Freshwater > Lake > Sediment | place: USA: Wyoming | collected... | reverse complement strand
CATCGCCGCCCAGGCCGCGCACCTCACGGTGTTCCAGCGCACGGCGAACTTCAGCGTCCCCGCCCACAACGCGCCCATCGACCCCGACTACGAGCGGACGATGACGGAGCACTACACCGAGATCCGCCGCCTGGCCCGCGAGTCGCACGGCGGCATCATCTCCAGGCCAGCTAACGAGAAGTCAGCACTCGAAGTCTCAGAAGAAGAGCGGCAGCAGGAGTTCGAGTCGCGCTGGGCACAGGGCGGGTTTGCCATCGGCGGCGCCTTCATGGATCTGGCGATCAACAAGGAGGCGAACGACACCGCCGCCGAGTTCGTCCGTACGAAGATCCGTGCCGTCGTCAAGGATCCGGCCACCGCCGAGCTGCTGTGTCCGCGCGACTACCCCTTCGCCACCAAGCGCCTCTGCGTCGACACCAACTACTTCGAGACGTTCAATCGCGACAACGTTTCCCTCGTCGACGTCAAGCGCGCGCCGATCGAAGAGATCACACCGGCGGGCCTGCGGACGACGGACGCGGAGTACGCGTTCGACTGCCTGGTGTTCGCCACGGGCTTCGACGCCATGACCGGCGCGCTGCTCAACATCGATATCCGCGGCCGGGCGGGAGCAACACTCAAGCAGGTGTGGGAGGGCGGCCCGCGCACGTACCTCGGCATCCAGGTGGCCGGCTTCCCGAACCTCTTCACCATCACCGGCCCCGGCAGCCCCTCCGTGCTGAGCAACATGCTCGTATCGATCGAGCAGCACGTCGACTTCATCAGTGACTGCGTCACGTACCTGCGCGAGCACGAGGCCCCGTATATCGAAGCGACGGTCGAGGCGCAGGACGCGTGGGTCGAGCACGTCAACCTGGTAGCCAACTTCACGCTCTTCCCGCAGGCCAACTCGTGGTACATCGGCGCCAACATCCCCGGCAAGCCGCGCGTCTTCATGCCCTACGTCGGCGGCGTCGGGATCTACGCGCAGAAGTGCAACGAGGTCGTCGCCAACGGCTACGAGGGCTTCGCGCTGGGCCACGCATAGCCACACCGGGCGCACACGCCCATGTCGCCGCACGCCTGCGACGCAACCCCGCCGGCGCGCACTGCCGCGCGCCCGAAGCCACCCCGGACCGGACGCGGGGGCGGCTACCAGCCCATTTCGTAGTCCACTAACAGATTGCACCACTACTGGAATAGGTGGGTCTGCACCTAGTCGTCTCTGCTTTGCACTTCCCGACAATCTGACAGGCAGTGTGCCGTATGAGCGTCGATCGCTCCCAGGGTCACGTGCCTGGAGAGCGAAGGGCACGCCCTCGGCGGCTGCACAAGAGGAGAGACAACACCATGCTCCGGCGCGTCTGGCAACCACTGGCAATTCCACTCGTCGCGATCGCCGTCGTCGGCCTGTCGCTGTTCGCGACGCGCGACAGCGGCTCGGCCGCCGCGCAGCTGCTGACCAACGGCGACTTCGCCAGCGATGCAACGAGCTGGACCCAGGCCGGGAGCGCCGTTGCGCCCACGGTCGGCTGGACGAACACACAGGGAAATCTTGCGGGCTCGTACTCCGCCAACATCAACGACACATCGAGCGCCACGATCGTACTGTCGCAGTGCATCCCCGCGACCGCTGCCCGGAACTACACCGCGACCGGCGACGCGCTCATCCCCACGCTCAACCAGGATCCGGTGACGGCGGCGAACATCACCCTCTCGTGGTTCACGTCGGTCGACTGCACCACCGGGGCCAATGGCGCACCGTCGTCGGCGTCCGTGACCCAGCTCGCGGGCTGGCAGCCCATGTCGATCACGGCGACCGCGCCGGCAAGCACCGCCAGCGTGCGCTTCGACTTCGTGCTCACTGGCGTGGATCCGGCTGGCACCGACGATGCCTACGGCTACTTCGACAACGCGGTCCTCGGCACCAACCAGACGATCACCTTCACGCAGGCCGGCGTGACCTACGGCGATGCGCCATTCGTACTCGGCGGCACCGCCAGCTCCGGCCTGACGGTCAGCTACGCCAGCAGCACGCAGTCCGTCTGCACCGTAGCCGTCGATACGGTCACGATCGTCACGGCGGGCAACTGCACCATCACCGCGTCGCAGGCGGGCAACGCCGGCACGTGGAACGCCGCGACCGACGTCCAGGTGACGTTCGCCATCGCAAAGAAGAGCCAGGCGATCACCTTCGGCGCGCTCGCGGGCAAGACCTACGGCAACGCGCCCTTCGGCGTTAGCGCCACGTCGGACTCGAGCCTGACCGTCGCCTTCACGTCCGACACCACCGGCGTCTGCACGGTCTCCGGCACGACGGTCACCATCGTCGCCGGCGGCACCTGCACCATCCGCGCCGCGCAGGCCGGCAACGGCAACTACAACGCCGCCACCGACGTCACCCAGGGCTTCACGGTCGCCACCGCCGCGCAGACCGTCACGTTCGGCGCGCTCGCCGACAAGCGCATGGACGAGTCGCCCGTGGCCGTCAGCGCCAGCTCCGACTCGGGGCTCACCGTGGCGTTTTCGAGCACCACCGCCGGTACCTGTTCGGTCTCCGGCACCAGCGTCACGCTCGTCGCCATCGGCACCTGCACCGTCCGCGCCGCCCAGGCCGGCAACGGCAACTACACCGCCGCCTCGAACGTCGACCAGAGCTTTACCATCGCGCAGGGCAACCAGACCATCACCTTCACCCAGGCCGGCAAGACGTACGGCAACGCCGACTTCGCGCTCGGCGGCAGCGTCAATTCCGCCCTCACCATCAGCTACGCCAGCAGCACGACGGGCGTCTGCACGGTGGCCGGTGTCACGCTCACCATCGTCACCGCCGGCAACTGCACCATCACCGCATCTCAGGTCGGCGACGCCAACTGGAACGCCGCCTCCGACGTGCCCGTCACGTTCGCCATCGCCAACGCCACGCTCACGGTCACCGCCGCGAATAAGACGAAGACCTACAACACGGCCAACCCCGCGCTGACGTTCTCCTACGGCGCCTTCGCCTACTCCGAGACCTCGGCCGTCGTGGGCACGCCGCCGACCTGCTCCACCACCGCAGTCCTCGCCAGCCCGGTCTCCGGCAGCCCCTACACCATCTCTTGCTCCGGCGGCGTCGCCCCCAACTACACCTTCAACTACGTCGATGGCACGCTCGCCGTCACCCAGGACAGCCAGACCATCACCTTCGGCGCGCTCGCCGGCAAGCGCATGGATGAGTCGCCGCTTACCGTCAGCGCCAGCTCCGACTCGGGGCTCACCGTGGCGTTTTCGAGCACCACCGCCGGTACCTGTTCGGTCTCCGGCACCAGCGTCACGCTCGTCGCCGTCGGCACGTGCACCGTCCGCGCCGCCCAGGCCGGCAACGGCAACTACACCGCCGCCTCGGACGTCGACCAGAGTTTCACGATCGCGCAGGGCAACCAGACCATCACCTTCACCCAGGCCGGCAAGACCTACGGCAACGCGGACTTCGCGCTGTCGGGCACCGCCAGTTCCGGACTGGCCGTCAGCTACGCCGGCAGTACGCCATCAGTCTGCACGGTGACGGGCGGCGGCACGGTGACGATCGTGGCGGCGGGCAACTGCACCATCACCGCATCGCAGGCCGGCGACCTCAACTGGAACGCCGCCTCCGATGTGCCCGTCACCTTCGCCATCGCCAACGCCACGCTCACGGTCACCGCCGCGAATAAGACGAAGACCTACAACACGGCCAACCCCGCGCTGACGTTCTCTTACGGCGCCTTCGCCTACTCGGAGACGTCGGCCGTCGTGGGGACGCCGCCGACGTGTACCACCACCGCGGTCCTCGCCAGCCCCGTCTCCGGCAGCCCCTACACGATCTCCTGCTCGGGCGGCGTCGCCCCCAACTACACCTTCAACTACGTCGACGGCACGCTCGCCGTCACCCAGGACAGCCAGACCATCACCTTCGGCGCGCTCGCCGGCAAGACCTACGGCGATGCGCCGTTCGCGCTCGGCGGCTCCGCCAGCTCCGGCCTGACCGTGAGCTACGCCAGCAGCACGCAGCCGGTCTGCACGGTGCTTGGCGATACGGTGACGATCGTCACCGCGGGCAACTGCACCATCACGGCGTCGCAGGCCGGCGACGGCAACTGGATCGCCGCCTCCGATGTGCCCGTCACCTTCGCCATCGCCAACGCCACGCTCACCGTCACCGCGGCCAATAAGACCAAGACCTACAACACGGCCAACCCCGCGCTGACGTTCTCCTACGGCGCCTTCGCCTACTCCGAGACCTCGGCCGTCGTGGGCACGCCGCCGACCTGCTCCACCACCGCGGTCCTCGCCAGCCCCGTCTCCGGCAGCCCCTACACGATCTCCTGCTCGGGCGGCGTCGCCCCCAACTACACCTTCAACTACGTCGATGGCACGCTCGCCGTCACGCAGGCCAGCCAGACCGTCACGTTTGGCGCGCTCGCCGGCAAGCGCATGGACGAGTCGCCCGTCGCCGTCAGCGCCTCCTCCGACTCCGGCCTCACCGTGACGTTCTCCAGCACCACCGCCGGTACGTGCACGGTCTCCGGCACCACCGTCACGCTCGTCGCCGTCGGCACCTGCACCGTCCGCGCCGCCCAGGCCGGCAACGGCAACTACACCGCCGCCTCGGACGTCGACCAGAGTTTCACGATCGCGCAGGGCAACCAGACCACGACCTTCACCCAGGCCGGCAAGACCTACGGCAACGCCGACTTCGCGCTGTCGGGCACCGCCAGTTCCGGACTGGCCGTCAGCTACGCCGGCAGCACGCCGTCGGTCTGCACGGTGACGGGCGGCGGCACGGTGACGATCGTGGCGGCCGGCAACTGCACCATCACCGCATCGCAGGCCGGCGACGCCAACTGGATCGCCGCCTCCGATGTGCCGGTGACGTTCGCCATCGCGCAGGCGAGCCAGACGATCACCTTCGGCGCGCTCGCCGGCAAGCGCATGGATGAGTCGCCTGTGACCGTCAGCGCCACCTCCGACTCGGGCCTCACGGTGACGTTCTCCAGCACCACCGCCGGTACCTGCACGGTCTCCGGCACCACCGTCACGCTCGTCGCCGTCGGCACCTGCACCGTCCGCGCCGCCCAGGCCGGCAACGGCAACTACACCGCCGCCTCGAACGTCGACCAGAGTTTCACGATCGCGCAGGGCAACCAGACCATCACCTTCGCCGCACTGCCAGACAAGACGATCGGCGACCCGGACTTCGGCGTCAGCGGCACGGCCAGCTCAGGCCTCGCAGTGACGTGGGGCGTCGCCGGCGACTGTACGAACCCGTCCGGCGCGACCATCCACCTGACGGCGGCTGTCCCCGGCAGTTGCACGGTGACGGCGTCCCAGGCCGGTGATGCCGACTGGAACGCGGCCACGAGCGTCGACCGCGCGTTCAACATCCTTGCGCCGACGGCCACACCCACGCCGACCGACAAGCCGACGCCCACGCCGACCAGCACACCCACTGACACCCCCACGCCCACCGACACGCCAACGCCCACCGACACGCCCACCCCGACTGACACGGCGACGCCGACGAACACGCCGACCGATACACCGACGCCGACCGATACGCCGACGCCGACGAACACGCCGACCGATACACCGACGCCGACGAACACGCCGACCGATACACCGACGCCGACGAACACGCCGACCGATACACCGACGCCGACGAACACGCCGACCGATACGCCGACGCCGACGAACACGCCGACCGACACGGCGACGCCGACGAACACGCCGACCGACACGGCGACGCCCACGAACACGTCGACCAACACGCCGACGCCGACGAACACGCCCACCAATACGCCGACGCCGACGAACACGTCGACCGATACACCGACGCCGACGAACACGTCGACCAGCACGGCGACGCCGACACCAACACCTACCGGCACGCTTACGCCGCTGGCGACCGCTACGCCGACGCTGACGGTTGCCGCTGCCGTGCACCGGACGGCCACGGCGGTGCCTGCCACCGCCGTGCCGCCGACCGCAGCACCAACATTCGACCCGGGCTCCACACCGCCGCTCGCCACCGCGACGGCCATCATCGGCGCGGCCGGCGGGAGCGTCACATCGGCCGTCGGCGAATCTGTGACCTTCGCGCCTGGGGCGCTCACGCAGAACACACTCGTCACACTCGAAGTGTTCGATGGTTCGGCTATGCCCGCGCCACCCGCCGGCCAGGCACTCCTGCTGCACGCGATCAACCTTCAGCCGGAAGGCCTGACGTTTGATCCGCCAGCGGTCATCACCTTCCCGTACGACTTCGCCGACCTCAGCGGTGGCGACGAGTTGTCACTGGCGATCTGGGTCTTCATCAACGGCAGTTGGAAGTCGCTGGGCGGTACCATCGACCCGGTCAACCACACGGTTTCGGTGAGCGTTCCGCACTTCACGGTGTACGCACTCATGCACCGCGCTGCGCCGCCCATAGGACAGCCTGCTGTGGCCACGCCTGCGCCAACGCCATCACCGCGCGACGCGTCGAAGGTCGTGACCGGCATTCCTAACGCGGGTGCCGGCCGCGCACCGCGCCAGCATGTCCCGTGGCCGTTCATGGTGCTGGCGGGCATCCTTGCCGCCGGCAGCGGGGTCTTTGGCTTCGGCTTCGGCCGCCGCGGCAACTAGCCGCCTACAACTCGAAGGAGAGAGATGTGCCCCACGGCGCCACGGCGTCGGTCTCTACGCGCATCACTCCGAGGGCTTCGAACTGAGCCACCGCTAACCGCACTCCATGTGGAGCGTATCCCTGGGCGTGCGCTTCACGGGCCCTCGTGGCACGTGCCACATCCTGCCCTCGACCCACGGCACAACGACATCTCCGCGTGATTCGCCGCTAGACTGCTCGCGGAGGTGTGGCATGGACGCGAACCCTCAAGCCCCGTCGCCCGGCGAACCCGCCGGCCTCGATCCGCTGCTGCCGCCACAGATGGCCGCCAGGGCCGAGGCACTGGGCATCACGAAGGCGCGCATGCCGTTCCTGAGCACCTTCGTGCTGGCCGTGCTCGCCGGCGCGTTCATCGCGCTCGGCGCCAACTTCTTCACGGTCGTCACGACGGACTCCGGACTGGGATACGGCACGACGCGTCTGGTGGGTGGGGTGGCGTTCAGCCTGGGTCTGGTGCTCGTGGTGATCGGCGGCGCCGAGCTCTTTACCGGGAACAATCTGATCGTCATGGCCTGGGCAAGCCGGCGGATCAGCGCGCCCGAATTGCTGCGCAACTGGGTGATCGTGTACACGGGAAACTTCGCCGGCGCCCTGGCGACGGCGGCTATCGTGTACGCGAGCGGCCAGTGGAAGTTCGCCGGCTACGGGGTTGGCGCCAACGCCGTCCGCATTGCCGATCACAAGGTGGATCTCGCATTCGGTGAGGCCGTCGCGCTCGGGGCGCTGTGTAACGCGCTCGTCTGCCTCGCCGTATGGCTGACGTACAGCGCGCGCAGCAACATCGATAAAGCGATCGCTGTCGTGTTTCCCATCACCGCGTTCGTCGCAAGCGGGTTCGAACACAGCATCGCCAACATGTACTTCATCCCGCTCGCGCTGTTCATCAAACACCAGAAGGGCGTGACCGGGCTTGACGCCATGGCGAGCACGGATCTCTCGAACCTTACGTGGGCCGGGTTCTTCTTGCACAACTTGCTGCCGGTCACCGTCGGTAACATCATCGGGGGCGCGCTGATGGTGGGCATCGTGTACTGGTTCGTGTACCTTCGGCCGCAGCGCCGCCGCGGTTGACGACACCGACACGGCGCGACGATGCGCTTCACTTGCCGCTCAGCGCTCGCTGGACGCGGCAACAATGTACGGGGTACCGGGATCGTGTGGGGAGTACCCTCAGCGTTCGATGCCACTCGCAGATCGGCCGTCAGCGCGACTCCCGGCTACGGGAGCGGCCTGGCTCCTGGCAGCGAGGCGGGAGCCGGCGACCTGCCCCACAACCGCGGCGACAATCTCGGCCGGGATGATCCAGTACGACATCCCGAGCGCGAACCTCATCGCGATGAGCACGGGGATGCTCGCGTGGATCGCGAAGAACCACTCCGGCGAGAACCGGCGCCGATAGCGACGCCACCAGCCGAGCGGCACGTTGGCGCCGAACGCCAGCGCCAGCAGAACGACGACCGAAGTCGAGTACATAGCGCGGCCTACCTGCTACCTGACTGCTTCGCGACGATCTCGTACTTGATCTCCCAGTCCCGGTTGCGGTTCAGCATCCGGAGGAAGGCCTCCACGCGATCCCTGCTCCACCGCACCCCCTCGAAGCTGCTCTCGTGGATGCACAGTCGCGGCGGGTACTCGGGCTCGAACGTCACGTCGCGCAGATCGGCTCCTGCGAGGTCGGCGCGATGAAAGCTGGCGCCGGAGAGGTCCGCGCACCGGAGGCTCGCACCCGTAAGATTCGCGCCGTTCAAGAGTGCGCGGCTGAGGTCGGAGCGTGCGAAGTTCGCTCCCGCGAGGTTCGCGCCGTGCATGCGGAGCCCTGACAGCGACATGCCGGCGAGGTCCGCCTCCGACAGATCGAAGGTCACGTCGGGGTTGCGCTCGGCGAACGTGTTGATCGCGTCGACGCCTTGCTTCACGAGCGCCAGATGCTGCTGATCCGCCATATCGCCTCCAGGGCTGTGTTGGCCGCCTACATCAGCCGCATGCTGGCATACAGAAGTGAAGGCCGGAAGCCCCACAAGTCACCATCTGGACAGGCCGCACGGACTACGAGCGGCCGCGCCATCAGTCCATGAGCAGCTGGACGGCGAATGCCGGCACCGGCGGAATCGCTGCCGAGGTCAAGTACAGCCCGTCCCGTGCCGGATGCGAACCAGGTGACCCGCCGTTTATCGCGGCGACCTGAGCGACCGCGCCGGCGAGATTGACTGGCCTCACACGCCGCCGATAGCATGTCGCGCGGTCTCCGGCGGCGGCGGCACGAAGCGAAGGCGGCTGATCAGCAATGGCGCACACCGGCATCGGAACACCGCGACTCACGGTGGTCATCGTGCTGCTCGTGAATGTGCTGCTGATCGCCGGCTACCTCTGGAGCCGCGGCGGTCAGACGACGCACGTCCGCCTGGAAGCGCGCGGCAACGAGTTCACCGCCTTTGTAGACGGCCGCCAGACGATGTCGGCCGAGATGGATGCTCCGGCCGACGGCGGGCTGACACTGGCGTTCGAGAGCCAGGCCGGCGTACCAAGCCTGCCGGAGACGATTGGTGTCGATAGCGTCCGCATTATCGATCTCGGCACGGGCGCGACGCTGTTCGAGGACAACTTCGCCGGCGGCCGCATCGACAGACCATGGACACCGGCTGGGCGGATAGCGTTGCGCGACGGCGTGTTGCGTATCGAGGGCCCAGCCTCGATCTCGCGGACCGACGCTACGTGGGGAGACGTCGCGGTCGATGTGGTGTATCGGAACATCGGCGCCACGTCGATCGGTGTCCGCACCCGCTCTACGGGCGAGTCGGTGATCTTCGCCTTTTCCGGGTTTCGCACCCTGTCCCAGCGGATGATCCTTCAGCCGCCAAACAGCTCCGGGCAGCCGGGGACCAACATTGGCGGACCTCCGCTCGAACTCGATCGTGCCCAGGCGTTGAAATCGATTCTCGCGATGATCCTGCGGCCGTATCTGTTCGCCGCCACGGTCACCGTGCTCGCCTGTGCGGCGGCCGTTGCGCTCGGCAGCTCCGGCTCGTGGCTCCCGGCGTGGCGGGCGCCCGCGCGCTGGCCGCGACCGGCGCTTTCGGCGGACGAAGCCTGGTACGCGGTCGGCGCGCTCGCGCTCATCGCCTTCGGAGTGGCGTTATTCCTCGACGTACGGTATTCGGCGCAGATCTCGCACTGGCCGGACTCTACGTCGTACATCTTCCAGGCGAAGATCTTCGCCTCCGGGCACCTCGCCGCGCCGACGCCGCCCGTGACACCGTCGTTCGATTTCTTCTATCCACCGCTCACGCTGGTCACTGGCGGCAAATGGGCGTCCATCTTCCCCTTCGGCCACCCGCTGGTGCTCGCGATAGGCGAGCGCTTCGGCGTGATCTGGCTGATCCCCCCGATGATCGGCGCGGCCTGCGTCGGCCTGTTCTTCGCCGCCGGTAAGCGCATCTACCCCATGCGTACCGCGCTGCTGGCCGTCGCGCTGCTGGCGTCGTCGCCGTTCTTCCTGATGCAGGCCAGCAACTTCATGTCGCATAACACTGCCATGTTCTATCTCCTGGTTGCGCTGCTCTGCACGCTTACCCGCGACCGGCGGCCGCTCCTGTTCGGCGCGATTGCCGGCCTCGCGTTCGGGCTGCTGTTCAACACCCGGCCGCTCACCGCCATCGTGCTGATCCCACCGTTCGTCGCGCTCCTGCTGCGCAACGCCTCTGACCCTACCCAACGGCGGGACGCCTTGAAGCACTCCGGTGCGTTCATCGCTGGCGGGCTGGTCATGCTGCTCGCGTACGCCATCTACAACTACGGCACGTCCGGTGACTTCCTCCACAGCAGCTATCAGTCGCGCGATGCGGGGCAGATCGGCTTCGGCGGCGCGCACAGCGTGGATGTGGGCGTTCAAAACGAGCAGACGCAGATGGCCTTCCTGCTTCTCGTGCTCAACGGATGGCCGCAATACATCGGCCTTGCGTTCGTCCTGCTCCCCTTCGCGCTGGGTACGCGCAATCCGTGGGACTGGTTCTGCCTCACCTGCTCGCTGCTGATCATGTCCTCAACCGTGCTGTTCTCGGAGAACGGCGTCATGCAAGGTCCTCGGCTGTGGTACGAGGCGATGCCGTTCCTGCTCCTGCTGACCGCCCGCGGCGTCGAATGTACGATCGACATGCTCGCGCGGCTCGCCGGTGCGTTTGCCAGAGATTCAGCAGCGGCGCGGAGAACAGTGGCCGCTGCCGCTGGCGCCGCGCTCTACGCCTCCATGGCGGCGCTCATAGCCGCAAGCGTGTACGGCTGGCTGCTCGGCCAGCACCCGTCGTGGAAGGCCGAATTCGTCCCGGAGCGCGCGTCTGCGCTGCGCGACTTCAACGGTATCGACGGGCGCATGCAGCAACTACTCGACCAGGTGCAGCCTCACCATGCGCTGGTGCTCGTCAATGATTGCCCGCACTGGCAGTGCTACGGCAGCGTATTGACGCTTAACGATCCGGCGCTCGATGGCGATGTCGTCTTCGCGAAGAACATCCCGGCGCAGAACGCCAAGCTCTTCAACGCATACAGGGACCGGACCGTGTTCATCGCCGACTACTACGGCCGCTCCCTGGTGCCGTACCATAGTGGCGCAGGCCCCCGGGCCGTTCCGGGGACGGAGCGATCGCTGCACGCGCCCACGGGCGCGGACATCCTCGCGCTCACGCCGGAAGCGACGCCCCCAACCTCGCCGTGATGGCGGTCATCCGCGCGTTCAGGCTCGGTTGGGCATCCGAACCGCGCCTGTGGCGCGGGCGGCGGCGCGCCGCCGCGGCTCATTCCGTATCGTTGAGTGGGTGATTCGCCCCGCGTTCAGCGGGCGCGCCCCGAGGCCGCACGCCGCAGCGCCAGCGCTCCCGAGCGCCGTTGCACGTCGCGCTGCGCGGCGGGACATCACCGCGGGAGTCGCTCAATCACCCGGTTGCCCGCTGCGGTGTGAGAAGCAGCGACCGGGGCGGCGTCTAACGCCGCGGGTGCGGGCGCGCTGCGGCGGGCAGTCTCGCGCTCGCGCCCCTCTTCCATGCTGCGGTCCAGCGTCCGAAGCGAGGGGTTCGCCACGAAGATGCCAACCGTCGAAACGATGAACAGCACCGCTCCTACGGCAACCACCGGCGGCGCGCCGATGCTCTGCGCCGCGATCCCCGCCGGCACCGCGCCAAGTGGCATCAGCCCGAATGTCATCATCATCACGCTCATCACGCGCCCGCGCACCTCGTCCGGGATCACCATCTGGATCACGGTGTTGTTCACGGTCGTGAAGGTCATCGACATGAAGCCAAGCGCTGCCATGATCCCCAGCGTCACGCTGAACCACGGCGACATGGCGAATAGAATCACCAGCGCGCCGAACACGAGCGACGCGGCGAGCATCAGCGTTCCCTTGCGGCGGTAGGCGTCGAGGTTCGCAACCACGATCGCGCCGGTCAGCCCGCCCACGCCCGATGCCGCCTGCACCACGCCCAGCCCCTCCGAACCGACGTGCCACACGTCGCTCGCGAAGACGGGGAGCAGCGTCTGGTACGGCATGGCGAAGATCATCGGCACCGTGGCGAACAGCAGAAGCCCCTTGAGCAGCGGCGAGCGCTGGATGTGCAGGAAGCCGCCGGCGAAGTCTTGCAGGAAGGTGAACTCCCGCGCGCGCCGCGGCGGCGAGGCCGGCAGGAAGACCGTGGCCCCCGCCGAGCCGGCGTACCACGCCGACGCGACGACATACGCGCCGCCGATGCCGATCGGCCTGATGAGCAGCCCCGCCAGCGCAGGGGCGACGATCCGGCTCGCGTTCATCGCCGCCGTGCTGAGCGAGATCGCGTTCATCAGCCGGTCGCGCGGCACGAACATGGCCACCAGCGCCTGCCGGCCGGGGATGTTGAACGAGAACGCCAGGCCCGAGACCGGCGTGATCACCAGCAGGTGCCAGAACTGGATTCGGCCCGTCAGGATCAGGATCGACACGAGCGTGCTGGTCGCCACCAGCAGGCACTGCGTCACCAGCAGCAGCTTGCGCTTGTCCACCCGGTCGCTCACCACGCCGCCGATCGGCGCCAGCACCAGCATGGGGATCGCCGCCGACGCCATGACATAGCCGAGGTAGGCGGCATTGTGCCACTGGTCGATGACAAGCCAGCCGCTGAGGATCATCATCATCTGCATGCCGAAGAAGAAGGCGACGTTGCCGGCGAAGAGATAGCTGAAGTCGCGGTTGCCGGAAAGCGAGGCGAAGGTGTGCCGCCACCCCCTCAGGGGCAGGGCGCCCTCGGAGAGCGGATCGTTCATGCCCGCCTCCCCGGGATGCATTGCGGAGCGTCTGTCCTTCGCTGCGGCACGTTTTGTTCTCCAGCGGCCAGCGCCCGCACTCGGCCCGGACGCCGAGGCGGTTCAGGAATGCCGTGTCTCATGCTGCGCGACCGCCCTGCTCCCGCACCAGTGCCAATGGTCACACGCAGCGCCCGCCGCGCCGCGGTCCACCAGGCCCGGCCGGGAGGTTCCGCCCTGCTTCAGCGGCTCGGGCGGCCAAAACGAACCTGACCTCCAACCGATAGCTGCCAAAGGAACCATGGAAACCGGCCATTTGGCGCTAGTAACCCGGCGCGTTTCGTCGCTAAGTTGATCACTATGGTGCAATACCGGCCGCAAGTTGCCCTCCCGGCAGCCTCGCACAGGATCTGTACACCTCGCCGCTGATGGCACACGAGGGCGAATTCGCCGTGCTCATCCCTGGCGTGCAACGCCGCAGCCTGTTCTGGGCTGGCGGCGCGCTGCTCCTCGCCGCCCTGATCATCACCGCCTACCGGCTCTGGTTCAGCGGCGGCGCCAGCGCCCAGCCCGCCGACACGCTCGCCGTCACCCGCACCACCATCCGCTCCACCATCGAGGCTTCCGGCAGCGTCGAGTCGCAGGAGTCCGCCAGGCTGAGCTTCTCCATGCCGGGCCGCGTGAAGGAAGTGGCGGTCGAGCTCGGCGACAGCGTCGAAGCCGGGCAGCCGCTCGCCTCCATGGAGAGCGACGAGCTCGACGGCGCCCTGCTGGCCGCCGGGGCGAACCTGCAGCTGGCGCGGCTGAAGCTGACACAGATGCTCAACGGCGCCTCTCCATCCGAGATCGCCGTGGCCCAACAGGCCGTCTCGAACGCGCGGGCGGCGCGCGACAGGATCGCCGACGACGTGCGCAAGCTGGAAGAGGGCGCGTCCGCCCCTGATCTGGCCGCCGCGCAAGCCGCCGTGACGAAGGCCGAGGCCGCCCTGGCCGAAAGCGACGACGCGCTCGCGCGCCTGCGCGACGGCGCCTCCCGGGCCGAGATCTCCGCCGCCGAGGCCGCCGTCCAGTCGGCCAGCGCCGCGCTGGCGGCGGCGGAGCGCGCACTGGCGAACGCGCAGACCCGCGTGGCCGCAGCCGAAGGCGCGCTGCTGAGCGCCCGAGCGACGTACTGCCTGCAGCTCTCCGCCAGGGCGGAAGTCTGCTCCATCTCCACGGTGCCACTGCCCCGGGCGACGCTCGATCTCCTGCTCGGCGACAGCTCCGGTACCAGCGATGCGGCGCTCGCCAAGGACATCTCAGCGCTGTTGACCGCGAACGCCGCCTACGTCGCCGCCACCGAATCGGCGGCGTCCGCCTCCGATACCGTTGACGTGGCCCGGTCGACCCTGGCCGCCAGTCGCGACAAGCTGGCCAGGCTGCGCTCCGGCGCCGACGACACGCAGATCCGCGCGGCGGAGGCCGCGGTGGCGGCCGCGCACGATGGCGTCAGCGCCGCACGCTCGCGGCTGGCCGACCTGCAGGACGGAGCCTCGCCGGAAGAGCGCGCCGTCGCTCGCAGCGCCCTGGCCGCCTCTGATGACTCCCTCGCGGCGGCGCAAGCCAAGCTCGCGGACGTGCTGGACGGCCCGGACGCCGACGACGTGGCCCTGCAGAATGCGCAGATCCACGCCGCGGAGATCGCCGTCTTGCTCGCGCGGCTGCAGCAGGACCGGGGGCGGCTGCTGGCACCGTTCAGCGGCGTCATCGCCGCCGTCAACGTGCACCCGGGCGAGTACGACACGCCGGCGGCGCCGGCCTTCGTCCTGCTCACGCCCGGAGCGCTCCGGCTGGACCTCGTGATCGGCGAGAACGACCGGCCGTTTGTCCGCACCGGCCAGCAGGGGACGATCACGTTCGACGCCATGCCAAACCAGGCCTACCCGTTCGTCATCCGGAGCATCGGCGATGCCCCGAAGATCGAGCAGGGCGTGGCCACGTACACCGCGGAGGCCACCCTCACGCTGCCCGCGGGCGCCGTGCGTCCGGTGGCCGGCATGAGCGGCGTCACCGAAGTGCTGATCACGGAGAAGGCGGACGTGCTGGCTATACCGACGCGCGCCCTTCGCCGCATCGGCCGCGAACAGGTGGTGGATGTGATGGCAAACGGCGTCGTAGAGGAGCGCCCGGTCCAGGCCGGCATCAGCGACGGCCAGTACGTCGAGGTGCTCTCGGGGCTGGCTGAGGGAGACCAGGTGGTGTTGCGGACGGTGACGAACGCCGCGTCGCAGGCACTTCCCACGCGCGAGCGCGTCCTGCCCGGCAACGTGCGCTAGAGAAGGGTCCGGCCATGACACTCGGCGACACGCTGAGGACCGCCATCGCGGCGCTGGCAGTCAACAAGCTCCGCTCCGGGCTGACGCTGCTGGGCGTCGTCATCGGCGTCGGCGCGGTGATCGCACTGATGGCGATCGGCGAAGGTGCGACCCGCAGCGTCACCAGCCGCATCGGCGACCTCGGCAGCAACCTGCTCTTCATCCAGGAGCAGCAAGCCGACGCCGGCCGCCCGCCGGGCTCGCGCCAGGCCGCGGTGAGCGGCCTCACCTTGCAGGACGCCAACGCCCTGGAGAACCGGCGCCGCTTCCCTTACGTGGACGGCGTCGCGCCCCAGAGCTTCTACCGCGCACGTGCCAGCGCGGCTTCCGAGTCGGCGGATACCACCGTCTACGGCGTCACGCCGAACTACCAGTGGGTGCGCAACTTCTACGCGACCCGCGGCAAGTTCATCGATGAGTCAGAGATGAGCCGGCGGACGCTCACCGCCGTGCTCGGTAGCAAGGTGGCGCGCCACCTCTTCGGCGAGGCCGACCCGATCGGCCAGTCCGTCCGCGTCGCCGTCAAGAGCGTCGAGCCGTCGCTGACGTTCCGGGTGATCGGGGTGATGGAGGAGAAGGGCTCCTCCGGCGGCAGCGATCGCGATGACGCCGTCTTCATCCCTCTCTCCACCATGCAGGCGAAGATCTCCGCAGACCGCAGTCCGCTCGGGCTGGCCAACGTCATGCAGATCAGCGTCTCCGTCAACGATCCGGCCGAGCTCGTGCGCGCCAGGGCCGAGATCGGCGACCTGCTGCGGGAGCGCCATCATACCCGCGAAGACGACTTCAGCATCCGCAGCCAGGAGGAGTTGCTCAAGACCGTGGACGATATCAAGAAGGGCCTGATGGTGTTCATGGGCACCATCGCCAGCATCGCCCTCCTCGTCGGCGGCATCGGCATCATGAACATCATGCTGGTCTCCGTCACCGAGCGCACCCGAGAAGTGGGCATTCGCAAGGCGCTGGGCGCCCGCCGCCGCGACATCCTGATGCAATTCCTCGCGGAGGCGGTGATGGTGACCATGATCGGCGGCTTCATCGGCGTCGGCATGGGCGTGCTCGCCGCTGCCTTCGCCGATGGGCAACCGCTGATGGGTGGGCGCCTCGTCACGGTGGTGACTCAGCAGTCGATCGTCATTACCGTGGGCGTCTCCGCCGTGATCGGCATCTTCTTCGGCATTTATCCCGCCTATCGCGCCGCCGGCCTCGCCCCCGTCGAGGCGCTCCGCCACGAGTGATTGGTTCACCGCGGAGCCGCGGAGCGCGCGGAGATCATTGGGGACGGGCCGGCGCCAAGCTTCTGACTTCCCCTTCCGTCTTCCCGATCTCTGCGTCCTCTGCGCCTCCGCGGTGTAATTCTCGAACCGCTCAAGCATCCGTGCCGGTGCATGGGAAACCGGGCCTAATGGCCCGGTCGCGCGGTGACCTTAGGCACACGGTTTCCTGTTCCCCAGCGCCTAGGATCCGGTAAGTCGAGTTCCTGTATCGACTTTATGCAGCAGCCCCGTATGGGGCAGTCAGGCGGCGCACATGGTCAGCGAGGCCCCGAGTCCAGTCAGCGTCACCGCGGGCCGCGCGGTGCGGCACCAGGTCGTGATCATCGGCGGCGGCAACGCCGGGCTCAGCGTCGCCGCGCGGCTGAAGCGAGCGCAACGCGATGCCGACATCGCGATCGTCGAGCCGTCGGGCAAGCACTACTACCAGCCGCTCTGGACGCTGGTCGGCGGCGGCGTCTTCGACAAGAAGGTGACCGAGCACGACGAAGCGCCGTACATCCCGCGGGGCGTGGCGTGGATCCGCGACGCCGTCGTGCAGATGTGCCCGGACGATGACACCGTCGTCACGAGCGACGGGACGCAGGTGAGCTACGACTACCTCGTGGTCGCTCCGGGCATCCAGCTCGACTGGCAGAAGGTGAAGGGGCTGCCCGAGGCGCTCGGCCGCGACGGCGTCTGCAGCAACTACTCCTACGAGCACGTCGAGAAGACGTGGGAGTTCATCAGGACGCTCAACGGCGGCAACGCGATCTTCACCCACCCGAACACGCCCATCAAGTGCGGCGGCGCGCCCCAGAAGATCATGTACCTGGCCGACGACCAGTTCCGGAAGGCGGGCGTGCGCGACCGCAGCAACGTCATCTTCGCCACCGCGGGCGCCGGCATCTTCTCCGTCCCGAAGTACGCCGACGCGCTGAAGAAGGTGATCGCCCGCAAGGGCATCGACGTGCGCTTCCGGCATGACCTGGTCGAGATCAGGCCCGACTCAAAAGAGGCCGTCTTCTCGCACGTCGATTCGGGCGACTTGATCACCATCCCGTACGAGATGATCCACGTGACGCCGCCGCAGAGCGCGCCCGACTTCGTCAAGCGCAGCCAGCTGGCGAACGAGGCCGGCTGGGTCGATGTGGACAAGCAGACGCTGCAGCACGCGCGCTACAACAACGTCTTCAGCCTGGGCGACGCGAGCAGCCTGCCGACGTCGAAGACCGGCGCCGCCATTCGCAAGCAGGCGCCCGTGCTCGTGCGGAATCTCCTCAGCGCCATGCAGGGGCAGCCGCTGGCCGCAGCGTACGACGGCTACGCGGCGTGCCCGCTCGTCACCGGTTATGGCAAGCTGGTCATGGCGGAGTTCGACTACGACCTGGTGCCGCGGGAGACCTTCCCCTTCGACCAGTCGAAGGAGCGGCGGAGCATGTACCTGTTCAAGAAGTACGGGCTGCCCGCCATGTACTGGCACGGCATCCTGCGCGGCCGGATGTAGGCCTTAGTCTGCCTCGCGACCGGCCGGCGCCGCCTCTCGGAGCGCGCCCGCGCGCGCCGCCGCCGCCGCCCTGATCGAGGCATCCGGCTCGCACCGGAGGAAGGGCTGCAGCGACCCGACGGAGCCCGGGCCGCACTCGACGGCGAGCGCCACCTCGTGCATCAGCGCCAGCCGCTGCCCGCGCGTCATCCGCTCCACGACACACGCGTAGATCGCCCACAGCGTCTTGCGCGTCTGCATCACGACGGCATCGTGCCGCGCGATGCGGTCCACCGCGTCGCCCGTATACGGGCACACCGCGCCAAAGATGATGCACTGGTCGAACACCAGCAACTCGAGCACGTCGAGCGGCGACACGCGCCAGGCAGCGGGATCACCCACCAGGTTGATCAGCCGGTATTGGGGCGCCGAGCGCCATCGCGCGTACAGCGTGCCCGGCGGTATGGGTACACGTGAAGGTGCGTCGAGTCGCGTCTGCGCCATGCCGGCGTCCGATCTCCACTGCCGCGGACGTCATCGTCCGCACAACAGGAGAACGCCGGCGGTGGCGCCGCTGTTACGGGGCGCACGGCGGCTGTCGGGCCACACAGCCCATCGTCACCAGTTACGCCTACGATTCCCTGTACCGCCTCCAGCAGATTCAGAGCCGGCGCACTAACCCCACAACCGGCACCGTCATCCAGGACCTCAGCTACCAGTACTACGCCTCCGGCGAGCAGAGCAACATCACCGACGCCGTCGCCGGCGAGAACCTCCGCTACACCTACGACGACCTCGGCCGGCTGACGATGGCGCAGCAGCAACTCGGCGCGTCGCCGGCGCCCCGATCGTGACGAAGCGCTACGAGGCGTTCGGGCGCGTCTTCGCGGAGCGGCGCAGCACGCCGGTACCAGGCCCCTCCACGCTCACGTACCTGCTCTCAGACCACCTGAACAGCACCGTCGCCACGACGACCACCGCCAGCGAGGCCGTGGACCGGCTCAGCGTCCTGCTTCCATCATCTCGCGCTCGCGGGACGCTTCGCCGGCCTCGCGGAGCGGCTCCCCCGCCAGGGCGCGCATCGCCCGCTCGAGCAGCGCCGTGCCATCCGGGATCGAGGCGGCGCCGTCGAGCCACACCGGAGCGCCGATGCGGACATGCACCGCCGCCGGGCGAGGCGATCGCTGCCCCGGCGGCATGATCTCCCGCAGGCCTTCGCTGTAAATCGGGATCACCGGCACGTTCGCCTTCATCGCCATCAGCGCCACGCCGTGGTGGAAGCTGCCCAGCTCGCCCGTCCTCGTCCGCGTGCCCTCGGGATAGATCAGCACCGACCAGCCGCGCTTCAACAGCGACAGCGGATACTCGAGCGTGGCGCTGCCGCCGCCGAGCCGCTCGATCGGGAAGGCGTTGAAATAGAGCGAGTACCACCAGCCGCGCTTGTCGTGCCGGTAGAACCGGTCCGCCGCCGCCGCCAGGGCCGTCTTGCCGCGGATACGCTCCGGCAGGACCGACAGCGCGACGGGCGTGTCGAAGTGCGACGCGTGATTCGGGATGATCAGCACCGGCCCCTTCACGCCCGCGAGGCGCGCGCTCCCCTCGACCGTCAGCGGCTGGCAGTAGCGTTTCACGTGACGCGAGATCACCCAGTGCCGGCCGGCGCGCCGGACGCCGCGCGCCCAGATCTGCGTCTGCCATGCATCGGGCGTCGTGCGATAGACATCTTGCTGGTGCGATACGAAGACGGTCATGGTGGCATCCTTTCTCACCGCGATCACGAGCACGGGGAGCGTAAAGGCGCTGGAGCCCGGTGCTAAGCCGCTCGGCGACGATGTGTGGCCGCGGCGGTCACCCTCGCCACCGCGGGTCTTCGACCGGGCGTGGCCCGGGACGCAGAGCCGGCGTCGACGCGTCGAACGCCCTTGTCGGGCTCCGCAAGGTCGCCGCGAAAGAACTGCCGCAGGAGCACGGCAGCGGAGATGAACGCCGCGCCGGCGAGAGAGGCAAAGTAGAGGATGTCTGCGGCCGTCATGGTCCGGCTCCGAACTGGTTACCTCAGGCAGCCAGCGACAGGAGCGTAAGATCGGCGACGCGCTCATTCGATTGCCAAACGGCAGGATTCCAGCGGGACATACGGCCCGCGTTTCCGGCCGTCCCACGCCGCCGCCTCGATCGCGAACCGACGCGCCGCCCGCGCCTCCAGCTTCCAGCCTGCAGCCTCCATGGTGAGGGGCCGCCCGCCGCACCGCGCCGTGTCGTACGATGGAGCCGCTGCGCGCCCGCGCAACCGAAGAGGAGAGTCGCGATGACGATCGCACCGGGCCACGCCGAGCTGAGCGTCGAGGCCTTCCTCGACAACGAGGACAGCGACGACATCCGCAACCCCATCCACGCCAGCGGCTACGCACGCCTCTACGGGTTCCGCGGCGCTCTGGTGGGCGGCGTCACCGTGTGGGGATGGGCGACGCCGGCCATCCTCGAAGCCATCGGCGACGCCTGGCTCGACCGCGGCTGGTCCGACTTCACCTTCCGCCGCCCGACCTACCCCGACGATCGCCTCCAGGTCCGCGTTCGGCCCGACGCCGATGGCGCCGACGGCGCGCTCGCGGTCACGATGACGAACCAGGAGGGCGTCGATTGCGTCGTCGCCAACGTCGGGCTCGGCGATGCGCCGTGGCTCGGCGACCTGCGCATGCCGGAGCGGCTCGCGCCCGTCGCTGCACCGGATCCAAAGCCGGCGCTCCTGCTCGAGCAAGCGCCGCTCGGCGAGGACCTGCTGCCGATGTCGGTGCCGTTCTCGGTTGAGGACGCGCACGCCTACATCCGGCTGAGCCAGCGCACAGACGACCGGCGCTTCACCGGCGGCCGGCCGCGCCTGCACCCCGGATGGATCGCTGGGCGGGTCGAAGACCTGCTGCGCCACAACTACGCCCTCCCCAGCTCCATGCACACCGCCAGCCGCGTCCAGCACCTGGCCCCGGCCGAAGCGGGGCAGACGCTCACCGTCGCCGCGCGATGCATCGACGCGTACGAGCGCAAGGGGCATCACATGGGCGTGTTCGACTGCGTGGTGCTGGCCGAAGACGGCACGCCGCTGGCGCAGATGCGGCACACCACGATCTTCCGCATCGCCCTTCCAGCCGCACGCGGCTGAGCCGAGCGCTCAGCTTCGTTACGCCGGCCGGCTGTGTTTGCCGACGAACGCCAGCGCCCGCCGCCAGGCGTCGGCGGCCGCCTCTGCGTGCTGCTCGAACGACCGGTCGAAGAAGCTGTGCGGCGCTCCCGGATACACGACGATCTCGTGCTCCACGCCGGCCGCCTGGAGCGCGTCCTCGAACTCAGCGATCTGGTCCGCCGGGATCCCCTGGTCGGCACCGCCCATCAACGCCAGCACCGGGCACCCGAAATCCGCCGCGCGCTGCGCCGGCCCGGGCGAGCCATCGCGGCCCGCGCCTGGGCGGCCGTAGAAGCCGATGACCCCAGCCAGCCCATGCCCGCCCGCCGCCTGTAGCCACGAGTTTGATCCGCCGAAGCAGAATCCCACCGTGAACACCGACGAGCAGCCACCGCCCTCGGGCGAGCGCAGGTAGGCGACAGCCGCCGCCACGTCCGCCACGATGTTGCCGGCCTTCGTCTGCATCACGTGCTCCATGAAGGGGAACGCCTCGTCCCGCTTCGCCACGCCCGCCGTGCGCCCGAAGTAGTCGATCGCGACCGAGCTGATCCCCACCTCAGCGAACCGCAGCGCCAGCTCCTCGTAGAAGCGAAACAGGCCGCGCACGTCCGGCAGCACCACCATGCCGGCGCCACCCGGCCGTGCCGCTCTCGCCAGGAACGCCGCGAAGGGCGTCCCGTCCGCTGACGTCAGCGTCAGGTCTTCCGAGTCGACGGCGGCGCCGGCGAGCGGCGCGATCGGCGGCAGGGCATCAAAGGCGTGGCACATGGATCAGTCCTTCCACTTTTCTGTATCGCTAACCGCGCGACCAAGGCACGGGCTCTTGAGTTGCGCACATAGTCACGAGCCGCGAGCGCTGGGGCAAGATCCGGGCCGGTCTCAGGCGCAGGCGAGCTGCACCCCCAGCACCACTACCATCCCGGAGAGGCAGACCAGGTGGTCGCGGCAGATGCC
>Ga0315281_10003777_pt1 | contig 22151 bp, 20 predicted proteins | sample YL17G07_0_MG_FD_204540 | JGI IMG/M metagenome (GOLD analysis project Ga0315281, IMG submission 204540) | Sediment microbial communities from Yellowstone Lake, YNP, Wyoming, USA - YL17G07_0 | ecosystem: Environmental > Aquatic > Freshwater > Lake > Sediment | place: USA: Wyoming | collected... | reverse complement strand
TGGCACTTCGTCGATCTGGTGTGGGTATTCATCTTCGCATTTTTCTATCTTTGGTAAGAGAAATCATGGCACACGCACAGGGGCAACAACATCCGATCGGCGTTTATCTCAAGATCTGGGGATTGCTGTTTATTCTCAGCACCGCGTCCTATCTCGTCGACTACTTCCACTTTCAGGGTTACCTCAGGTGGTCCCTGATCGTCGTGTTCATGTTCTTGAAGGCGGGCCTGATCGTTGCCGTCTTCATGCACATGATCTGGGAGCGAATGGCCTTGGTCTATGCCATTCTGGTCCCGCCGCTGTTGTTGATCGTGCTCTTGGGCATAGGCACGTTTGAAGCGGACTACACGTTCCTTACGCGCGGTAAGTTCTTCGGGCCAGGATCCACATCCGCGGCGCCGCCGCCGGCGCACCATCGGTAGCCTCGGCCGCGAGCGGGGCGTCGAAAAAGGGGCGCCTCCCTTTTATATCCCCCAAATCGGAGGCTCACGAATGACGAATCATCCCTGACTTTTGCTGCAGCGCGATAAGCCAATAGGGCGCGGATGATCCCGTTCCTGCCGGTTCCACCTGCGGGTGAGATTGCAGCAGTTTCTCCAGTACCGCTTCCTGGCGCGGCTCGAGATCGACAAAAAAGACATGCTTGCCTTCGCTCAATGTTTGTTCGAAGCGGACGAAGTTGTGGTTGGTCTTTCCGATTCCGAGGAATCCACCCATCCACGCGGAAAAGCCGAGCAGCACGACCGCGAGGAAGATGAAAGGCACCCAGCCGGCCGCGGTTTCCGTCCAGCCGGCGAGATAGGCGACCGCAAGAACCAGCACGAAAGCGCAAAGTCCGACGACGGCGCCGCGCTCCGTTGAGTGGACAATATCCTGCTTCATGAATGACTGGACCTCGTGGAGATGATGGTGGTTTTCCACGTCCGCGTCGTTGCGGCTTAGTACATGGATCTGCGGCGTGGAAACGCCGGCGGCCTCCAGTTGCTGTTCAAAGAGTTCCAGATCGTCGAGGCTGTTGCTAACGAAGTAATGCCTTAGCATGTTCATGCTTCACTCCTCCTGGTTTATTACTCCGACCACTGTTCTTTGTCTTTTGAGTCTAGCGCATCGGGCGCGAACAAGTCTCATTATCGCAATCCTGCACCAAATTACCCCGTTCATGCAAGGGGGGTGTCGGAATCCAGATATCCGGGTGGCGCGGCGCGGACGCTGCACGCGGCGCAACTTGATAATCCCATCGGCGGCAGGGGCGCGGGTACGGCGGCGAAGGTGACCGCCTGGTGCGGCGTCAGCCGGCCGGTGACCAGAGCGCGCGCCCGCGTGCGCGCCAGGATCGCGTTGGCCTGCTGATCCAGGATATGGCAGAAGGCAGCGGCGGGCGCAAGGCCGCGTTGAAACGTTTCGCTTCCTGGCTACCGCGTCCGGCCACGCATCATTCCAGATATGCCGCCGGCGGGATGTCGCGCGAATAGGTCGGCGCAGCGAGGAACTGCTTCGGATCGTAGGTCCAGAACTGACTCACATCCGGGAAGGTTTCGACGCTGGTGTTAACCAACGGACTCCTGCCGTGGTTGACATGCCTTTGGCGCATGCTACTATCTTTTGCCGCCGCAATAACGACAACAAAATCCGGCGCAAGGCAAATTTCATTTTCAAATAATATTGGGAGGTTCTTCATGTTCCGGATATCGTTTCTGGCGGTGACGCGCGCTTTGGGCGCGGCCGCCGCATCCCTGTTGCTGGCCCAGTCGGTACAGGCCCAATCCGAGCCTTTGCGCATCGGGTTCCTGACGGTACGCTCGGGCGCGCTCGCCGCGGGCGGGCGACAACTGGAAGAGGGCATCCAGCTGTTCCTCAAAGAGCGCAACAACATGATTGCCGGGCGCAAGGTCGAACTCATCATCGCCGACACCGGCGGCAATCCGGCGGGAGCCAAGAACAAGACGCAGGAGCTGGTCGAGCGCAACAAGGTGCACGTCATCATCGGCCCGCTCGCCGCATTCGAAGCGATCGCCATCGACGACTACATCCGCCAGACCAGGACGCCCACGGTCGCCGACTCGGCCGCAGCGGAGGATCTGACGCAGCGCAAGGTCAACCCGTGGTTCGTGCGCTCGGTCGGGAGCTCGGCGCAATCGAACCAGGCGCTCGGCGAGTACGCGGCGAAGGTGCTCGGCTACAAACGCATAGCCATCATCGCCGACGATTTCGCCTACGGGCACGAAACCGCATCCGGGTTCCAGCGTGTATTCGAGGACAACGGTGGCAAAGTGGTGCAAAAGCTGTGGCCCCCGCTGAACGTCGCCGACTACGGCTCCTACATCGGCCAGCTGAGGCAGAACGTCGACGCCGTGTACGCCGGCTTTGCCGGGGCAAACGGCCTGCGCTTCCTCAAGCAGTACAGGGAATACGGCATGAAGGCGCCGGTGCTGGGCAGCATGACCACCGCCGACGAGGGCATCCTGAAGCAGATGGGCGACGAAGCGATCGGTGTCACCACCGGCGGCTGGTACGCCGCCGGCATCGACTCCCCCGACAACAAGCGTTTCGTCGCCGCGGTGAACAAGGAGTATGGCGTCGATCCGGGCTACTACACGCTCGGCGCGTATTCCGCCGGCGTCCTGGTCGAGGCAGCCGCCAAAGCGGTAAACGGCAAAGTCGAGGACAAGGAAGCGTTTATGAAGGCCTTGCGCAACCCGGGCACGATACGCGATGCCCGCGGCGACTGGAAAATCGACGAGTACGGCAACCCGGTCATGACCATGTTCATCCGCAAGGTCGAACGCAAGGACGGCAAACTGGTGAATACGGTAGTGAAAACCTACCCGAACGTCAGCCAGTTCTGGACCTATGATGCCAAGGCCTTCCTCGCCGCCCCGGTTTACTCGCGCGACGTCCCTCCCGCCAAGAACCTAGAGCCCTGAGGCCCTCAGGGCGCCGGGGCGGCCGCGCATAGCGCGCATGCCGCCCCGCCGCCGTTTTGTTCCTGCCCCCCGCCAACATGTTCGACAAACCGCTTGCGTTCTGGCTTATTCAGAGCCTGAACAGCCTGTCGCTCGGCGGACTCCTGTTCTTGCTCTCGGCCGGCTTCTCTCTCATCTTCGGCCTGATGCGCATCGCCAACCTGTCGCACGGCGCCTACTTCATGTTTGGCGCCTATATCGGCTTGTCGGTGCTGCGCGCAGGTTATTCCTTCGGTCTGGCAATGCTCGCGGCCGGCCTCGCGGTCGCGCTGCTCGGCGGCCTGGTGGAACGCTTCGTGCTGCGCCGGCTCGCAGGCAATCCGCTGGCGCAGGTGCTGGCAACGCTGGGGATCGCCTTCATCATCGCCGACGGCTGTCTGTTGCTATGGACCGGCGATCCGCAGCAACTGCCCTCGCCCGGGTGGCTGCAGGGCGTGTTCCGCATCGAGGGCGCTGCGTTCCCGAAATACCGCGTGGCGGTCGTCGCGTTCGCCATTGTGCTGGCTGCCGGCCTGTGGCTGCTGATGGAGAAAACGCGCACCGGCGCGATGATTCGCGCCGGCGTCGACGACATGGAGATGGCGCGCGGCGTAGGCATTCCGGTGTCGGCACTGTTTACCACGGTGTTCTCCCTTGGCTCCTTCCTCGTCGGCGTCGGCGGCGTGCTCGGCGGGCCGATCCTGTCGGTCTATCCCGGGCTCGACACCGACATGTTGCCGCTCGCCCTGGTGGTCGTGATCCTCGGCGGCGTGGGCAGCCTGATCGGCGCTTTCGTCGGCAGCTTTCTGATCGGCTTCGTGTATACCTTCGGCCAGACGCTGATCCCCGACCTCGCCTACATGATCCTGTTCCTGCCGATGGTCATCGTGCTCGCCATCCGGCCGCGCGGCTTGTTCGGCCGCATCAGCGCATGAACCGGGCCGCGCTCGCCCTCGCCGCGCTCGCGGCGCTGCCGTTCGTCGCCGGAGACTACTACATCAACCTTGCGAGCCAGATCCTGATCGCGGCGGTATTCGCGCTTAGCCTCAACCTGCTGGTGGGATACGGCGGCCTCACCTCACTCGGCCACGCCGCCTACATGGGCGTGTCGGCATACATCTCCGGCTGGCTTTATCTCAAGCTGGGCCTCGGCCATCTGCTTGCCGCGCCGCTCGCGCTCGGCGGAACCACGCTGATGGCGGCCCTGTTCGGCATGGTCGCGCTACGCGCAGCGGGCATCAGCTTCCTCATGATTACGCTCGCGCTCGGGCAGGTGCTGTGGGGCCTGGCGTTCCGCTGGGTGTCGGTCACTAACGGCGACAATGGCCTCTCGGGCCTGACGCGGCCGATGCCGTTCGGCATCGATCTCACCGGCGCGACCGCGTTCTATTTCTTCACCCTCATTGTCAGCGTCGCCTCCACCGCCTGCATCGCCGCGTTCGCCTATTCGGCCTTCGGCGCGGTGCTGCGCGGCGCGCGCGACCAGCCCCGCCGCATGCTCGCGCTCGGCCACAACGTCTGGCTGGTGCGCTACCTGACTTTCGTCTCGGCCGGATTCTGGGCGGCGGTCTCTGGGCTGCTCTACGTCTATTACCATAAGTTCATCCACCCGCAGGCCCTCGGCCTGACCAATTCGGCCGAGGTGCTGCTGATGGTGATTGCGGGCGGCTCGGGTACGCTCATCGGCCCGGTGGCAGGCGCGGCCATCGTGGTGCTGCTGAAGAACTACGTGTCGGCGTTCGTCGAGCGCTGGACCATGCTGCTCGGTTTCGTGTTCCTCGCCATCGTGCTGTTCATGCCCGACGGCCTGGTGCCGGGGCTGAAACGGCTGTGGCTGAAGTTCTACGGGACACGCGCGTGAGCCTGGCGCTCGAGATCCACGGCCTGTCCAAGTCGTTCGGCGGCCTGCCGGCGACCAACGACGTGTCGCTCGCGGTCGAAACGGGTGAGCGGCGGCTGATCATCGGCCCGAACGGGGCCGGCAAGACCACGCTGTTCAACCTGATCACCGGCGATTTGCGCGCCGACGCCGGATCGATCCGGCTGTTCGGCGAGGAGGCGATCCGCCTGCGCACCGACCAGCGCGCCCACCGCGGCCTCGCGCGCACGTTCCAGATCATCACCCTATTTCCGCAGGACACGCTGGCGCACAACGTGGTGTTGAGTCTGCTCGGCCTCGCGCCGTCGCGCTGGAACGCACTGCGGCCGCTCGCCGCGCGCCTCGACCTGTACCAGCGGGCGCGCGAAGTACTCGCAACAGTGGGCCTGGAGGCGAGCGCCGGGCGGCCGCTGTCACAGGTTTCCTACGGCGAAAAGCGCCGCGTGGAAATCGCCATGGCGCTGGCGCAACGCCCGAAACTGCTGCTGCTGGATGAGCCGCTCGCCGGACTGTCGACGGAGGAGCGCCATACGCTGCAGGCGCTGCTCGCCGCGATCCCGCGCGACATCACCGTCATCATGATCGAGCATGACATGGATACCGCGCTGTCATTTGCGGAGCGCATCACGCTCCTGCATTACGGCAAGGTCATCGTCGAGGGCTCGCGCGCCGAGGTGGTCGCGCACCCGCGCACGCGCGAGGTCTACCTTGGGGCGTGAAATCGACGCGGCGGACGCGCTCGCCCTGCGTGACATCAACGCGCTGTACGGCGACTCCCATGTGCTGCACGACGTCTCCTTCTCGGTGAAACAGGGCCGCGTGCTGGCGCTACTGGGCCGCAACGGCGCGGGCAAGACCACCTGCATGAATACCATCATCGGTTTTCTGCGTCCGCGCGACGGCGACATCCTCCTGCACGGCGAGCCCATCGCCGGGCTGTCGCCGGAAGTGATTTCGCGGCGGGGAGTCGGGCTGGTGCCGCAGGGACGCCGCATCTTCCCCAGCTTGAGTGTGTACGAGAACCTGCTGGTGGCCCGGCGCAAGCCCGCCGGCGAGGTCGCGCAAGAGTGGACCTTCGAAAACGTCTTCTCCACCTTCCCGCGCCTGGGCGAGCGCCGGCAGCAAGCCGCGGGCTTGCTCTCCGGCGGAGAGCAGCAGATGCTCGCTATCGGCCGCGCGCTGGTCTCCAACCCGCGCGTGCTGCTGCTTGACGAGCCCTCCGAAGGCCTCGCGCCGAAGATCGTGCACGAGGTCGGCGAAACCCTGCACAAACTCAAGGCACAGGGATTCTCGATCCTGCTGGTCGAGCAGAACACCACGCTCGCACTCGGGCTCGCCGACGACGTCGTCATCCTCAACACCGGGCGCATCGTGTACGATGGCCCGGCCGAGGACGCGCGCAACCAACCCGAGCTGCTCCATGCCCATCTCGGAGTCTATTGATTTCTCCACAGAGACCAGTACCATGCCCATCATCCAAATCGACCGTCTTCGGGTCGAATATACCCAGACCGGCGCCGGAGCCGACCTGCTGCTGCTGCATTCGCTGCTTACCGAGCTGAGCGTGTTCGAACAGGTGCTGCCCGCACTCGCTGCTTCCCGCCGCGTCACCTGCATCAACCTGCCCGGCTACGGCGCCTCGGAGCCGGCCGAGTTCGCAGCGGTGGCCGACTATGCCGACCACGTCGCGCGCGCCATCGACGCCTTGAAGCTTCCGGCGACGACCGACGTATTCGGCAACGGCTTCGGTGCCTTCGTCGCACTGGAGTTGGCGATCCGGCACGGCGCGCGCTTCGGGCGTCTGTTGGTCGCGGACACGGTTGCAGCCTTCCCGGAACCGGCGCGGCTGCCGTTTCGCGGCATGGCCGAGAAAGTGCGCGCGAACGGCATGCAGGCGGTGCTCGACACCGCCATCGGGCGCATGTTTCCCGCCGAGTTCCAGACCGCGCATCCCGAAGTCGTCGCCGGGCGCAAGACCAAGCTCGCGCCGGCGAACGCCGAGTGCTTCGCCCGCGCCTGCCTGGCGCTGGCCGCGCTCGATCTGCGTCCCCGATTGAGTGGCATCCGCAATCCCACCCTGGTAATGTGCGGCGCGCTCGACCAGACCACTCCTCCGGCGCTGGCGCAGGAAGTGGCCAAGGCCGTCCCTGGCGCGCTTTACCGGGAAATCGCGGCTTCTGGCCATTGCCCGATGCTGGAGCAGCCGCAGGCATTGGTGGCGGCTATGAGCGCGTTCCTCGGGAGCACGACATGAGCACGGCCTATCCCCTCGACGTCGCGCGCATCGGCGCCCACGACATCCATTACGTCGACCAGGGTCGGGGCTTTCCGCTGCTGCTAATCCACGGACTTGCGGGCGACCACAGCGCGTGGACGCCGCAGATCGCAGCCTGGAGCCGCGCGCACCGCGTGATCGCGCCGGACAGCCGCGGCGCCCGCTGCAGCAGCCAGGTGGACGAGCCGGTCTCGACCGAAGATATGGCACGCGACATGCTCGCACTGCTGGACCGGCTCGACATCGCCAAAGCGCACGTACTCGGCCGTTCCATGGGCGGGGCGATCGCGCAACACATGGCGCTGAGGGCGCCCGGGCGCGTGCATACGCTGATGATGTGCGCGTCCTTTGCCAAGCTCGACGCGTTCGGCCACCGCGTGCTCGCGAACATGCGCGAGGTGCTGGAGATGACCGGATCCTGGGCGGCGCACGCGCGCCACTCGGTGCAGAACTTCGTCTCCGCTGATTTTTTCGACTCCAACCCGGAGCGCATCGCCGCCATCGAGCAGCTGATCGGCGGCGAGACGCGGCTGCAAGCCTGCTACGTGCACCAGAATCACGCCTGCCTCGAGCACGACACGCTGGCGCGCCTGCCCGAGATCCGCTGCCCGACGCTGATCCTGGGCGGCGGCCGCGACCCAATCTGCCCGCTCGCCTGCACGCGCTGGATGTCGGAGGCGATCAAGCATGCGGAAACCGTGGTGTTCGAAAGCTCCAGCCATTTTTTTCTGATGGAGGAACCCGAGCGCTTCATGGACACGATGAACGGCTGGCTGGCGCGGCACACGCCGCGCGCCTGAACGAAGGCAGGGCGACATGGCGGAGAATTTCACACTGCGCGTGAACGGACGCGAGCACACGGTGAGCGCGGAGGCGAACACGCCGCTCGTCTACATTCTGCGCAACGACCTCAAGTTGAAGGGCACGCGTTTCGGCTGCGGCCAGGGCAACTGCGGCGCCTGCACCGTGCTGATCGACGGCAAGCCGGTGCAATCCTGCGACACGCCGCTGTGGTCGGCGCCTGGACACGAGATCACCACCATCGAGGGCCTGGGCTCGGCCGAGGCGCCCGGCCGGCTGCAGCAGGCTTTCATCGACGAGCAGGCGATGCAGTGCGGCTACTGCATCAACGGCATCGTCATGTCAGCCGAGGCGCTGCTCGCGCGCACGCCGGCACCGACGGACGCCGAGATCGCGCAAGCGCTGGAGCGCAACCTGTGCCGCTGCGGCACGCATGTGCGCGTGCTGCGCGCGATCAAGCGCGCCGCGGGAGCAGCGCGATGATTTCCCCGGTCCTGCCACAGAGCCTGAAGACCAATCCGCAGCTCGACCATTGGGTGCGCTTCAACGCCGATCGCACCGTCACCGTTTTCAGCGGCAAGGTCGAACTGGGCCAGGGAATTGTCACCGCCATCGCGCAGATCGCCGCCGAGGAACTGGATGTCTCGCCGGCGCGGCTCGCGATCGTGCCCGGCGACACACGCTGTTCGCCCAACGAGTGGTACACCGCCGGCAGCCAGTCGATCGAGGTGGGCGGCGCTGCGATGCGGCTCGCCTGCGCCGAGGTGCGCCGGCTGTTCGTCGAAGCAGCCGCGTGCCGCTTCGAAGTAAGCGCGGCCGAGCTGCGCGTGCGCGACGGCGCGATCGAGTTGCCGGGAACCGATCTTGCGACCAGCTACTGGGATCTCGCCGCCGAGGTGAGCCTCGCGCGCGCGGCCACCGGCGGCGCGCCGCCCAAACCCAGCGCCGAGCACGCGATCGTGGGCAAGAGTGCGGCACGGCGCGATATCCGCGCCAAGCTCAGCGGCGCCGCCTATGTCCACGACATGGAGCTGCCCGGGATGGTGTATGGCCGCGTGCTGCGTCCGCCGGCGCAGGGCGCCAGGCTCAAGCATCTGGAGGACGAAGCCGCGCTACGCGTCTTGCCGGGCGTGGTCGGCTTGTGCGTGAGCGGCAGCTTCGTCGCCATCGCCGCGGCGCGCGAGGAGCAGGCGGTCGCGGCGCTCGAAGCTGCGCGCGGCGCGGCGCGCTGGGAAGCGCCCCCGGCGCTGCCTGAGCCGGGGGAAATCACTGCAGTGCTGCCGGCGCTGCCGAGCACGCGCACCATCACCAGCAGCAGACAGACGCCCGGGGCGGGCGCCGCGGTCACGCGGCGCGAGGCGACTTACTCTAAACCCTACATCGCGCACGCCTCCATCGGCCCTTCGTGCGCGCTGGCCGAGTTCACGGACGGCAAACTCACCATCTGGTCGCACACCCAGGGTCCGCATCACCTGCGCGCCCAGATCGCCCGCGCGCTCGGCATGGCCGAGAGCGAAGTCGAGGTGGTGCATCGCGATGGCGCCGGCTGTTACGGCCACAACGGCGCCGACGACGTGGCTCTGGACGCCGCGTTGCTCGCGCGTGCCTGCGGCCGGCCGGTGTTGCTCCAATGGACCCGCGAGGACGAGTTCGCCTGGTCGCCTTGCGGCTCGGCCATGATGGTGAAGCTGCGCGCGGGTCTCGATGCCGGGAACCGGGTCGTCGAATGGCAGCACGAAATCTGGAGCCATACCCACATCAAACGGCCCGGCTGGGGCGAGGGCGTCAACCTGCTCGCCGCTTGGCACATGGACCCGCCGCTCCCCGTCCCCCCGGCTAAGGACATGCCTCTGCCGACGGGCGGCGCCGACCGCAACGCGATCCCGTTCTACGATTTCCCCACGCATGAGATAGCGTACAACTTCATCGCCGACATGCCGCTGCGTGTTTCGGCGCTGCGCACGCTCGGCGCCTATGCCAACATTTTCGCAATCGAGTGCTTCCTCGACGAACTCGCGACGGGGGCCGGTATCGACCCGGTCGCGTTCCGCTTGCAGCACCTCAGGGACGAGCGCGCGCGTGCGGTAATCGAGGCCGCTGCGGCCGCCGCCGGCTGGAAGGCGGGCGCCGCCGGCGACGGCGCGCGAGGCATGGGTATCGGCTTTGCGCGCTACAAGAACCTCTCGGCGTATTGCGCCGTAGTGGTGGAGGTCGAGGTAACGGAGAAAATCCGCGTCACGCGCGCAGTGGCCGCGGTCGATGCCGGCCAGATCGTGAATCCGGACGGACTGAAGAACCAGATCGAGGGCGGCATCGTGCAGGCCATCAGCTGGACGCTCAAGGAAGCGCTGCAATGGGACCGCGAGCGCGTGACTGCGCGCCGCTGGGAGGACTATCCTATCCTCGGATTCGACGAAGTGCCGCAGATCGAGGTGGTGCTCATCGACCACCCCGAGCAGCCCGGCCTCGGCGCCGGCGAGTGCGCCGCCGGCCCGACCGCCGCCGCGGTCGGCAACGCGCTGTGGCACGCCCTGGGCGTGCGTGCCCGCGATCTGCCGCTAAGCCCGGAGCGTGTCGCGCGCGCGATGCCTTGACGTTCCCGCTGTTGCGCAAGCAACGCGCAAGATGACAAAGCCGGGCGGGGGAACTAGACTGAAAATCATGGCTTTCGACATAAAGCGGCGTCCGATCCTGCGCACTTTGGGACTCATCGCCGCGCTTGCAGGTGGCGGCGCCCAGGCGCAGGATCCGTACGCGCGCGAGCGCGCGGCTCTACTGCAGGAGATCGCGGCCATGGCGAGGGACACCGGCGCGGAGACCGGCCGCCCGGTGTTCAACGCGCGCGTAATGGCCGCCATGGCCAAAGTGCCGCGCCATCGTTTCCTATCGGCGACCTTTGGCTCGCTAGCCTATGCCAACCGGCCATTACCCATCGGTCACGGCCAAACCATTTCGCAGCCCTACATCGTCGCACTCATGACGGAACTGCTAGACGCCAAACCCGGAGATGCGGTGCTGGAAATCGGCACCGGTTCCGGCTATCAGGCAGCGGTGCTGGCCGAACTGGTGGATAGGGTGTATTCCATCGAAATCATCGAGCCCGTGGGGAAAAAAGCGCAAACATTGCTGCAGCAACTGGGCTATAAGAATATCGAAACCAAAATCGGCGACGGCTACAACGGCTGGCCGGAACGCGCGCCCTTCGATGCCATCATCGTCACCGCCGCCGCCCCGCAGGTTCCGCCAGCGCTGGTCGCTCAAATGAAGCCCGGTGCGCGCATGGTCATTCCGGTCGGCGGAGAGGGCGAGGTGCAATTCCTGCAGGTGATGGTGAAGCAGGCCGACGGCTCGATCGCGACCCGGCGCAGCCTGCCGGTGCGCTTCGTGCCGCTTACCCGCAGCAAGTGAGCGCGAGCGGCGCACTCGCCGCGAACTTCAGCCCTTGAACTTCAACAGCAAATCGTCGAGATGTTCGTGGCTGGCGTAGCTGATTACCAACTTGCCCGCGCCCTTCTTCCCCGGTTTGATTTCCACCTTGGTGCCAAATTTTTCCGATAACTCTTCTTCGAAACGCAGGATGTCGCGATTGGTCTTGAGCCGGCTCGATTTCTTTGGCTTCGGGTTGAGGATGTTCTGAACCGCTTTCTCGGTTTCGCGCACCGACAGTCCGCGCTCGGCCACGCGCTTCGCCACATCCTCCTGGCGCCGGCCTTCCAGTGCAAGCAGGGCGCGCGCATGGCCCATGTCGATCTTGCCGTCGTAGAGCAGCGCCTGCACCGATTGCGGCAGGTTCAGCAGACGCAGCAGATTGGTGGTCGCGGCGCGCGAGCGGCCCACTGCCTCGGCCGCTTCCTGGTGCGTCATCTTAAATTCATTGATCAGGCGGTGGATGCCGGCGGCCTCTTCCAGGGGATTCAGATTCTCGCGCTGGATGTTTTCGATCAACGCCATCGCCAGCGCCGCCGAATCCGCCACCTCGCGAATCACCACCGGTACTTCGCGCAGGCCGGCTAGTTTCGCCGCGCGCCAGCGCCGCTCGCCGGCGATGATCTCGTAGCGCCCCTTGGCGAGGGTACGCGCCAGGATGGGTTGCATCACACCTTGGGCCTTGAGCGAGCGCGCCAACTCTTCGAGAGAAGCCTGATCCATGCGCGTGCGCGGCTGATATTTGCCAGGCTGCAGTTCTTCGAGCTTCACCGTTCTCAGGGTTTCGCCGCCGACGGCTTCTTCGTCTTTGGCTAGCAGCGCGTCCAGTCCGCGTCCCAGTCCTTTCATCTTTGTTTCCTCATCTAGGCGAGCGTGATAGCCGAGCGCGACAGCAGCTCGTCCGCCAGCGCCATATAAGCCTGCGAACCTTTGCACGCCTTGTCCAGGCTCACCGCCGGTGCGCCGTAGCTCGGCGCTTCCGCGAGGCGCACGTTGCGCGGGATTATGGTCGCGTACAGCTTGTCGCCGAAATGTTGCTGCAACTGGGCCGAGACCTGCTGCGCCAGCGAGTTGCGCGGATCGTACATGGTGCGCAGCAGGCCCTCAATCTCGAGCCGCGGATTGAGGTGCTTGCGCACCTTGCGTATGGTCTCCACCAGGTCGCTCAATCCTTCCAGGGCGTAGTACTCGCATTGCATCGGTATCACCACCGCATCGGCCGCGACCAGCCCGTTCAGGGTAAGCAGGTTGAGCGCTGGCGGACAGTCGAGGAGAATGAAGTCGTATTCGGCCGCAATCGCTTCCAATGCCGACTTGAGCCGCGTTTCGCGGTTCTCCAGGCCGACCATTTCGACCTCGGCGCCGGCGAGTTCGCGGTTGGCCGGCACCAGATCGTAGCCGCCGCTTTCTGACTTCTGCCGTACCGACTGTATGGTCGTCAGACCGAGCAGCACTTGGTAGACGGAACTCTCCAGGTTTCTCTTGTCGATGCCGCTGCCCATGGTGGCATTGCCCTGCGGATCGAGATCGATCAACAGCACGCGCTTGCCGGCGCCGGCAAGGCCGGCGGCGAGATTGACGCTGGTCGTGGTCTTGCCCACCCCGCCCTTCTGGTTGGCGACGGCGAGGATGCGGGGCATCAATCGCCAGCCTGTTCGTCTTGGCCGATCAGCACCAGATGGCGCGCGCCCTCAAGGCCGGGGATCGCCAGCGGCAGCACCTGCCGCACTTTGCAGTCCGGCGGCAGCTTGTCAATTTCCTCATAGGGGTGCAGGCCTTTCATCGCCGCAAACATCCCGCCGGGCGCGAGCAGGTGCCGCGTGACGCGCACGAACTCGCTCATATCGGAAAAGGCGCGCGAAATGATCACGTCGAACCGGTTCTGCGTCTGCCAGGACTCGACGCGCTCGCTGCAGACGTCTGCGTTTTTCAGCTTCAGTTCCATCACCGCCTGGTTCAGAAACGCGGCCTTCTTGTGATTGCTGTCGAGCAAGGTCACGTGCGTGTCCGGGTTGGCGAGCGCAAGCGGAATGCCCGGCAATCCGGCGCCGCTACCCACATCGAGCAGGCGTCTGGCGTGCAGATGCGGCGCCACGGCCAGACTGTCGAGCAAGTGGTGGCTCACCATTTTTTCGGGCTCGCGTATCGCGGTGAGGTTGTATGCCCGGTTCCATTTTTCGATCAGCGCGATGTAGTCGAGCAGGCGCTGCTGGGTGTCCCGGTCCAGCGTCAATCCCAGACCAATGAGCCCACGCTTCAGTTGATCGGCGGTGCTCATGCGGCGGGCCGCTGCTCGCGGGTATCGTCCGAAAAACCGTCGTCAATATCCTCGCGACCGCGTTTCGATAGGACAGCGCGAGCGGATGCTTTGCCTTGTTTGTTTGCCGTCTCAAATCCCCGCTTCAGGTGCACCAGGAGCAAGGATATGGCAGCCGGCGTCAGGCCCGAGAGGCGCGACGCTTGGCCTATGGTTTCAGGTTTGTGCTGGTTTAGCTTTTGCTGCACTTCCCTGGACAATCCGCGCACTGTGCCGTAGTCGAGATCGCGCGGGAGTTCGGTCGCCTCGTATTGTTCGCGCCGCGCCACTTCGTCGTGCTGCCGGGCGATGTAGCCGTCGTATTTGATCTGAATCTCGACCTGCTCGGCGACCACCGGGTCGGCAACCGCCTCGCCGGTCCCAGGCAGGGACATCAGGCTGACGTAGCTGACATCCGGCCGGCGCAGCAAATCAGTGAGCGCATACTCCCGTTCTATGCCTTTACCTAAGACCCTCTCCGCATCTGCTTGCGGCAGCAACTGGGGATTGAGCCAAGTCGATTTAAGCCGCGCGAGTTCTCTGGCAACCGCCTCGCGCTTGCGCTCGAAGGTTTGCCATCGGACGTCGTCGACCAGGCCCAAACTGCGCCCGATCTCCGTCAGGCGCATGTCCGCATTGTCTTCGCGTAGCATCAGGCGATACTCGGCGCGGCTGGTAAACATGCGATACGGTTCGGACACGCCGCGGGTGACGAGATCGTCCACCAGCACGCCGATATAGGCCTGGTCGCGGCGCGGACACCAGGCCTCCCGGCCTTGCACCTGCAGAGCCGCATTGATACCGGCGAGCAGACCTTGGGCGGCAGCTTCTTCGTAGCCGGTCGTGCCGTTAATCTGGCCGGCGAAGAACAGTCCGGAAATCGCCTTTGTTTCCAGCGTAGCCCTCAGGCCCCGCGGATCGAAGTAGTCGTACTCGATGGCGTAGCCGGGGCGCAGGATATGCGCATGCTCGAGGCCCCTGATCGAGCGCACCAGTTCGAGTTGCACATCGAAAGGCAGGCTGGTCGAGATGCCGTTGGGGTAGAACTCGTTGGTAGAGAGTCCTTCGGGTTCGAGGAATATCTGATGACTCACCCTGCCTGCAAAGCGGTGAATCTTGTCCTCGATCGACGGACAGTAGCGCGGGCCTACGCCTTCGATCATGCCGGTATACATGGGCGAACGGTCCAGCCCTCCGCGGATGATCTCGTGTGTGCGCGCGTTGGTATGGGTGATCCAGCAGGGTAATTGCGGCGGATGCATATCACGGCTGCCCAGGTAGGAAAACACCGGCGCCGGATCGTCGCCCGGCTGCTCCCGCATCGCTGAAAAATCGATCGAACGGCCGTCGATGCGTGGAGGCGTGCCGGTTTTCAGGCGGCCGACTGGAAGTTTCAACTCGCGTAGCCGCGCCGCCAGGCTGATCGAGGGCGGGTCGGCCGCCCTCCCCGCTTGGTAATTGACCATGCCGACGTGGATCAGGCCGGAAAGAAAAGTACCCGTGGTCAGGACCACCGTGCGGGCGCTGAAACGAATACCCAGCTGCGTCACCACGCCACTGATGCGGTCGCCCTCGAGCGTGAGGTCATCCACCGGCTGCTGGAACAAAGTAAGCTTGGGCTGATGCTCCAGGCGCGAACGGATCGCCTGCTTGTACAGCAGCCGGTCGGCCTGGGCGCGGGTGGCGCGCACCGCTGCGCCCTTGCTCGAATTCAGTATGCGGAACTGGATACCGGCCTCATCCGTGGCGATCGCCATGGCGCCACCCAGCGCATCAACTTCTTTGACCAGATGCCCTTTGCCTATGCCGCCGATCGAAGGATTGCAGGACATCTGCCCCAAAGTCTCGATATTGTGCGTGAGCAACAGCGTGTTACACCCGGCCCGAGCTGCGGCCAGCGCAGCCTCGGTCCCGGCGTGGCCGCCGCCAACCACGATCACGTCGAATTCGGTGGGAAAATGCATACGCGCGCTGCCATGCCAAAGAGGCGCGATTTTACGCTGTTTTCCCGCAAACCGTAAGCCCTTGTTCCACGTGGAACAATGCGACAGTGCCCTGCCTAGCGATGTTTTTATCGAGAACCCTGTTTTTCGTACGGAGGCCTTCTATCCGTACGAAAAACAGGGTTGGCGCGCGGATCGCCGATGGTGCGCGGATAAAAAGCGTATCCGCGCACCATCGGCGATCTTGGGTAAACACACCCCAGGGCAGAACCCTGCCGCCCCGTTCCACGTGGAACAATCAGGCAGCCTTACCCGAAGCCAATCCAAGGTAGCTTTCAATTACGCGCGGATTCGATACGAGGTCGGCGCTCGGTCCCTCCAGAACGATTTCGCCCGTTTCCAGGACGTACCCGTAATCAGCCACCTGCAGCGCGGCACGCGCGTTCTGCTCCACCAGCAGGATGGACACTCCGCTTTCGCGCAAGCCGGCGATGACGCGGAAGATATCGCGCACGATAAGCGGCGCCAGACCCAGACTAGGCTCGTCCAGCATCAGTAGGCGCGGTCTGCTCATGAGCGCGCGAGCGAGTGCCAGCATCTGCCGCTCGCCGCCGGAAAGCGTGCCGGCCAACTGCCGGCGACGTTCCTTCAGGCGCGGAAACAGCTGGTAGACCTGCTCGAAATCAACGGCGATGGTCTTGTCGTGTTTGCGGTAACGGTGAAACGCGCCGAGCACCAGATTGTCCTCGACCGACATGGTGGCAAACAATTCGCGCCGCTCGGGGACCAGGCACAGGCCCCGGCTCACGCGCTGCTCCGGCTCGATGCGCGTGATTTCTTCACCCGCGTAGCTGACGCTGCCGCGTGCAGCGAGCATGCCCATGAGCGCCGCCAGAAGCGTGGTCTTGCCCGCGCCGTTGGGGCCAATGACCGTGACTATCCTGCCCTCTTCCACGCGTATCCCGGCCTGATGCACGGCTGCCACCTTGCCGTAGGCCACGCACAAGCCGCGCACTTCCAGGAGCGCGCTCATTTGACGCTGCCCAGGTAAGCTTCAAGCACCGCCGCGTCTTCCTGAATCTCCTGTGGCAGGCCCTCGGCCAGCTTTTCACCGAAGTCCATCACCACCAGCCGGTCCACCAGCTTCATCACGAAATCCATGTCGTGCTCGACCAGCAAAATGCTCATGCCCTCGGACTTGAGCTTGCGCAGAAGTTCGGCGAGCGAGCGCTTTTCCTGGTAGCGCAGCCCGGCCGCAGGTTCATCGAGCAGGAGCAGCACCGGATCGGCGCAGAGGGCGCGCGCGATTTCGAGGATGCGTTGCTGGCCCAGTGGCAAACTGCCCGCCTGTTCATGGACGCTGCCGCCCAGCCCCACGCGTTCGAGTTGGCGCGCCGCCTCCGCGAGCAGCCCCGCCTCCTCCGCGCGTTCCAGGTGCAACGCCGCGCTCACCACGCCCCTCGCGCCGCGCAGGTGCGCGCCAATGGCAACGTTCTCCAGCACGCTCATCGTGGGCAACAGGTGCACCTGCTGGAAAGTGCGCGCCACCCCGCGCAGGACAATGGCCCGCGCAGACAATACATCGATGCGCTCGCCGCGGAAATACACCTCGCCGGCGGTGGCCGGGAGCACACCCGTCACCAGATTGAACACCGTGCTCTTGCCGGCGCCGTTGGGGCCGATCAACCCCAAAATTTCGCCGCTATTCATGCCAAAGGACAGGTCGTTCACGGCCACTAGGCCGCCGAACGCCTTGCGCGCCGCCTTAACTTCCAGCACGGTTTCGCCCGCAGCCGGGCGCGCTCGCTGTGGCAGCGCCTGCGTTGTCGCCGGCAGCGGCTTGTTCGGTCCGGGAAAATAACGCACGGCGAGCGGCATGATGCCGTCTCGCGCGCGTTGCAGCAGCAGCACCAGCAGCACACCGAAGACGATCATCTCGAAGTTGCCGCTTTGCCCGAGAAGCTTGGGCAGCAGGTCCTGCAGCCACTGCTTGAGTATGGTCAGGATTCCCGCCCCTACCACGGCGCCCCAGACCGAGGCGGCGCCACCGACCACGGCCATGAATAGGTATTCGATGCCGGCGTTGATTGAAAACGGGGTGGGATTTACGAATCGCAGCAGGTGCGCGTAAAGCCAGCCCGACAGACTGGCGAGCAGCGCGGCATAGATGAAAATGATAACTTTCATCCGGGCGGTGTCGACGCCAAAGCTCTCCGCCATCAATCCCCCTCCCTTCAGGGCGCGAATAGCCCGGCCGGAGCGCGAATCAAGCAGATTGTGGATCGAAAGCAGCGCCAGCAGGGCCAGGGTCCAGATGAGGTAATGAAACTTGCGGCCGGAGTCGAGTGCCAGACCGAAAAAATTTATCGCGGGAAGACTGGAGATCCCGGTATAACCGCCGAGAAACTCCATATTGCCGAATAGAAAATACAGGCTAATGCCCCAGGCTATGGTTCCCAGAGGCAGATAATGGCCCGAAAGTCGCAGGCTAATGAAACCAAGGAACAGGGACATCGCAAAAGTAAGCACTAACCCGGCGAGCAGGGTCAGCCACGGTGACAAGCCATGAGTCGTGCTCAGGTAGGCCGTCGTATAAGCACCCAGGCCAACGAAGGCCGCCTGCCCGAAGGACGTTAGCCCGCCGACCCCGGTGAGCAGCACGAGACCCAGCGCGACGATGGTGTACAAGCCGATGTAATTGAGCAGAGTGACATGGAACTCGGGCAGCACTAGGGGCGCGACCAGCATGAAAGCGAGGAATACGCCGAGGACGAGGCGTGCCCTGGTCATCCCTCCGCGGCTCATTCCTCTTCTTCCTCGATGTGATGCGTGGTAAGCGAGCGCCATACCAGCACTGGAATGATCAGCGTGAACACGATCACTTCCTTGTAGGCGCTGGCCCAAAACGAGGCGTAGGCCTCGAGCATCCCGACCAACAGCGCGCCCGCGGCGGCCAGGGGATAGCCCACCAGACCACCCATGATGGCGCCGACGAAGCCCTTCAGCCCCACCAGGAAACCGGAGTCGTAGTAGATGGTGGTGATGGGCGCGACCAGGATCCCGGAAAAGGCGCCGATCAGCGCGGCAAGCGTAAAGCTCAGCTTCCCCGCCATCACCGGGGAAACCCCCACCAGTCGCGCCCCCACGCGGTTTATGGCCGTCGCGCGCAGCGCCTTGCCGTGGATGGTGCGCTCGAAAAACAGAAACAGCGCCACGATCAGCGCCAGGCTCGCGCCGATTACCCACAGGCTCTGCCCGGAAATGTTGAGTGCCCCCAGTTTCCATTGGGCGTCGGAAAAAGGCGGTGTGCGCGAACCCTCGGCGCCGAAGAACACCAGCCCCAGCCCGGTCATGGCGAAGTGCACCGCAACCGAAATAATCAGCAACACCAGCACCGAAGCGTTGGCCAGGGGTTGGTAGGCGAGGCGATAGACCATCGGCCCCAGCGGCACCACCAGGGCAAGCGCCAGCAGAATTTGCAGTGTGAGCGCTGGCTTCTGCGGCGCGGCCCACCAGGTGAGGCCGAACAATGCGGCCGGGAGAGCGACGTATTCCAGCAGAATAGCAGGAATGCGTTGCGCCGCACCCAGGCGCAGCGCCTGCACCAGCTCCACCGCTGCTACGGCCAGGCCCGCCCCCAGCAGCAGCCAGGCGGTCCCTGGCAGCTTGCCCAACTGCAGGCTGGCAAGCGTGAGCGCCCCGTAGGTGACAAATTCGCCCTGTGGGATGAAGATCACCCGCGTCACCGCGAACACCAGTACCAGGGCCAGGGCCAGCAGCGCGTAGATGGCGCCATTGGTCAGGCCGTCCTGGATCAAAAAAAGGGCGATCTCGGCGTTCAAGTGCGGGGTGTGATCGGCAGCAAAGTGAGGGCGTCAGCAGCGTTCTTGGCGAAAATCCGAAGTCTACCTGCTCAGCGTCAAAGGCGCAGTCCTGCGGCGTCGCTGCATCAGGACCACCAGCGCCAACAATATCCACGCGGGCAGCGTGAACCATGCCTTGTCCGGCTGCGCCAAGCGTGTCTCGATGCCGAGGATGCGGTTCTTGTTGGCCGCATTCAGCCGCGCTTTTTCCGCGGCGCTGTCGATGACTACGTCGACGATCTCCAAGCCGTTGTGCTTCATCTGCGTGATCAGCCCGGCGCGCTCCAGGCGCTGGTCCGCCGATCCCTTGGTCACGGGCAGGATGAAGGTGTGCTCATCGATATTGCCCTTGTCATTCACCTCGACGCGCAGCCGCATGTTGCGGCCCTCCTCCAGTTGACCAAGGATTTTCTGCACGTCGCCCGCAGGCTGCAACTGGAACGGCGGGAACAACCAATCGCGGTAGATATCTGGACGAAACAAGGAAAACGCGATGAGCAGCAGCAGCACCGTCTCCCACCAGCGGTTCGCCACGATGAAATAACGCTGGGTCGCCGCGGCGAAAGAGAAACAGGCAGCAACCGCCATCACCACGACCAGGGTGAAATGCCACCAGGATGTAATGCCTATCATCAGGAGTTCGGTGTTGAACAGAAACACGAACGGCAGAATGGCCGTGCGCATTTCGTAGATGAATCCCTGGATGCCGGTCTCGAGCGGGTCGGCACCGGACAGCCCTGCCGCGGCGTAGGCCGCGAGCGCTACCGGCGGCGTGGCATCGGCCATGATACCGAAATAGAACACGAACAAATGCACGGCGACGAGCGGCACCTCCAGCCCGTGCGACGCGGCGAGCGCCACAATCACCGGCGCCAGCAGCGTGGCCGTGACGATGTAGTTCGCCGTGGTCGGCAGGCCCATGCCGAGAATCAGGGAGAACAGCGCTGTCAGCAGCAGCACGCCCATGAGCGAGCCGAAGGAAAGCGCTTCGACGATGTCGGCCAGGGACTGCCCTATGCCGGTCAGACTTACCGTACCGACGATGATGCCCGCCACCGCAGTGGCGATGGCGATGCCAAGCATGTTGCGCCCCCCGAGTTCCAGGCTCTTGTAAAGGTCGAAGAAGCCGTGCCTCACGCTGCCGGCGAGCGTCTTGTGGCGGAACCAGGCGATCAACGGCCGCTGCGTGATCAGCATGAAGCCGAGAAAGCTGCAGGCGTAGAACGCCGCCAGGCCCGGCGATTGGTCCAGCACCATCAGGCACCACACCAGGATGAACACCGGCAGGATGTAGAACAGGCCCGACAGCACGGTCGGCATGGTTGCGGGCAACTCGGTCATGGTGGCCGGATCGATTTCGGCAGTCGGATCGCATTGATCGAACCAACGTGCGGAATACCAGACGCAGCCGACATAAGCTGCCAGCATCAGGAACGCGGTCAGCCCAGTAGCGGCTTCGCCGAACATCTGCGGCAGCCACGCCGAGAGCCACAGGCATAGCTGAATCAGAATGAAAGTGCCGGCGACTGTGAAACCCCAACCCAGCAACCGGCCCTTGAGTGGCGAAGGCCGGCGCGGCAGCCCCTTCATCCCCGCCTTCACTGCTTCAAGATGGACGATATACAGCAAGGACACATAAGCCAGGACCGCGGGAAGGAAGGCGTGCTTGACGATCTCGCTGTAGGGAATATTGATGTACTCGACCATGAGAAAGGCGGCAGCCCCCATCACCGGCGGCATGATCTGGCCGTTCGATGAGGAGGACACTTCGATCGCGCCGGCCTTGACCGGCGAATAACCGACCCGCTTCATCAGCATGATGGTGACATTGCCGCCGGTGAGCACATTGGCGACCGAAGAGCCGGAGATCATTCCGTTGAAACCCGAAGCCAATACCGAGGCCTTGCCCGGCCCGCCGCGCATATGTCCCATCAGCGCGAAGGCTACGCGGGTCAGGTAGTTGCCGGCTCCGGCCTGGTCGAGCATGGCGCCGAACAGCACATACAGGAAGACGAAACTGGTCGAAACGCCCAGCGCCACGCCGAACACACCTTCGGTCGTGATCCAGAAATGCGAGGCCGCGCGCCCCAGCGTTGCGCCCTTATGGGCGATCATGTCCGGCATGTAACGCCCGGCAAACACATAGATGAGGCAGATGATCCCCATGATCATCATCGGCTTGCCCAGGCAACGCCGCGTCGCCTCGAGCAGGGTGAGCACGCCTACGATGGCGACGCCCATGTCCATGCCGCTGGGCGAGCCCTGGCGCCCCGACAGTGCGCCATAGAACAGGAACAAATAAGCAGCGCAAAAGGTCGCCGTCAGCGCCAGCACCCAATCGTAGGCCGGCACGTACTTGCGCGGGCTGCTTTTCCACAGGGGAAAAGCGAGATAGACCAGGAACACGGCGAAGGACAGATGAATGGACCTCGCCATGGAATCGTTGAACATCACGTACTTCTGCAAGCCCGAGTCGAACTCGGCGACCCAGTACGGCAGAGGCGAGGATATCCACAACTGGAACAGCGACCACAGCACCGCAACGTTGACGATCAAGAGGCGCGTCAGCCCCTCCGGCTTGCGCGCGCCCGACTCGGCGGCGACCACCTGCTCGATAAGATCCGGCTGCGGCGCGCCGGGACTCCTATTGTCTTCCATCCCGCCTCCTCACAATCAAAGCGCCACAAGCTAAAGCGGGCGCTCGATGGCGCCCGCTGTATGGTGGC
>Ga0315281_10003776_pt1 | contig 22153 bp, 26 predicted proteins | sample YL17G07_0_MG_FD_204540 | JGI IMG/M metagenome (GOLD analysis project Ga0315281, IMG submission 204540) | Sediment microbial communities from Yellowstone Lake, YNP, Wyoming, USA - YL17G07_0 | ecosystem: Environmental > Aquatic > Freshwater > Lake > Sediment | place: USA: Wyoming | collected... | reverse complement strand
TCGACGCACGCGCTCCCAGGGCCGTTCGCCGTTCAATCAACGTCGAAAGCAGAAAAAAGAACGATACCACCGCGGTTTCCTGATATTTCCCGGTGGCAAACGCCGCCACTACGGCGATGGCGACCAGGACATCCATATCTGTCTTGCCGCGAAGGATGGAATTGACCGCTTCCAGCACGATCGGCATGCCCAGAAGGATCGCAGCGATAAACGCCAGAAGCTCACCGTACGTTGAGTCATTGTAAAACAAGGTCGCCAGGTAGGAATTCAGCGCCAGCACCCCGCCCATCATCGTTCCGATCAGAAGCGCTGACGCCCGACCCGTTTCCGCCTGTACCGAATGGCCGGTAAAATAATCGTGAGCCATGACTTTTCTTTATTTCCTCGTTCCTGCCTTGTTGCGACGGCCGACACGGAAGAGTGGCGAAGTCACCTTCGCCTTGTCGCACATCGGCCTCCGGCCCGGTAGACAAACCATACTAACTCCAACAGTTTCAATACGTTGCACAGGCAGACCCAGTTCGTCGCCTGCAAGCGCTTCATTATACTCATTCGCCGTCCACCGGCAAGCGCCGAAATGGCCCGATCGTCAGGAGGGCCTCGTTGTGCCGGAGGATTATCGAAGTATGACAAATCGTTTTTTCAACACCGAAACCTCCGAGCAATCGCTGGTCGGGCAGGCGACCTGTTCGTCCGATGCCGTTGGGCGAGCCTGTAAAACCTCTCCGCGATGTCGAACTCGGATCCCGACGAGGTCATTCGCCATTGGAAATGGCTGCCAATGCACCCAACGCACGTTTCGCTGCCCCGGTGTCGATGCTCTCGCAGGCGAGTTTGAATCCGGCGGAAAGACCGTCGGCTTTGTCGGCGACGACGAGCGCAGCGGCGGCGTTCAAGGCGGCAATGTCGCGGGAGGGACCGGCCTTGCCGTCCAAGATCTGTCGGATGCGATCGGCGCTCTCTTGCGGCGAGGCGATGAGCAGTTCTTCGATCGGCGACGGACGAATGCCAAGATCACGAGGGTCCACTTCGTATGTTCTTATGACCTCCGCCGAGACTTCGCTCACCTTCGAGGGTCCGCTGATGGATAGATCACACAGGCCCTCAAGTCCGTGCACCACCATGGCATGTCGGGCCCCCAGGTTTTTCAAGGCGCCGGCCACCAGTTCCGTTTCCTCCGACCGGGGAACCCCGACGATCTGACGTTGAACAAACGCCGGATTGGTCAACGGCCCAAGAAGATTGAAGATCGTTCGTATCGCCAGTGCCTTGCGGACCGGAGCGGCATATTTCATCGACGGATGCAGCCTGATGGCATAGAGAAATCCGATATGTGCCTGTTCGATGCATTTTACGACGGTGGGGATATCCGCATCGATATTGACGCCAAGTGCTGTCAGCGCTTCGGCACTGCCGGATCTGCGGGTATTGGTTCGATTGCCGTGCTTGGCTACATAGGCACCCGCTCCCGCTGCAATCACGGCCGCGCAGGTCGAAATGTTAAACGTGCACACGCCGTCGCCCCCCGAACCGCACGTATCGATAGCCTCCACGGAAATCGGCACGCGGGTCACGCGCTGCCGCATCACCGAGGCCGCTGCCGCCAGTTCCTCCGCCGTCGGACCCTTGCTCGCAAGCGCGACCAAAAATCCGGCTATCTCCGGCTCGGTCAGTTTGCCCGCTGTCAACTGTTCAAACACCGAGCAGACCTGTTCGGCGGTTAAATCCTGGTCTCGAATCAATTGTTCCAGTTCCAACGTGATCATGATTGAATGACCTCCGCTCCGCCGCCGGCCGACGTGACAAAAATACCCGGCGCGATACCATATTTCCTGTGATACGCTTCGATCAGTTTCGCTTCAACCTGCCCGCCCATTCGGCGATCGACCAAAGCAACAATGCACCCGCCAAATCCGCCGCCCGACATCCTCGCTCCGTAGACGCCTTCGCAACGACAGGCCTCATCGACCAGAAAATCAAGCTCTTCGCACGATATCTGATAATCATCGCGGCACGACCGATGCGATCGGCTCATCAGCTCGCCGGCTTTGGAAAGATCATTCGCCTTGAATGCCTCTGCCGTTTCAAGTACCCGCTGATTCTCGGTGACGACGTGATGGGCCCGCGCGTATAGCAGCGGATCAAACACTGCTTTGTGCCGTTGCAGCGTCATAAGATCAACGTCGCGAAGCGCAGTGATCGCCGGCAGCTTTTGCTGCAAGACCTCCACTGCCTGCTCGCATTGCTTTCGACGCACCGGATATTCACTGCGGCCCAGCTCGTGCTTAACCCGCGTATCGGCGATAAGTATCGCTGCTTTATCCAGAGGCATGGGCACGTGTTCATATTGCTGCGAACGACAATCCAGGAGCAGCGCATGACCGCTGCGGGCCAAAACGCAAATGAACTGATCCATGATCCCGCAAGGCGAATCGGCGAACGTGTGCTCCGTTTCCTGGCAGAGCAAAGCCAGGTCAATCGGATCGAACGACTCGTCGGATCCGGCCAAGAAGCTCTTCGCCAAGCCCACCTCGATCGCCGCCGAACTGCTCAACCCGCCGCCCAGCGGCACGTCGCACGCCAGAAACATATCCAGTCCGACCAGTTCCTTACCCACCCGCAGCAAGAGAGCAGCCACCCCCTTGGCATAATTCCCCCATCCCGGCTCGCCCGGGGCCAGACCCGCCGACAACTCAAATTCGCACGTCTGGCCGAAATGTTCGCTGAACAGCCTTACCGTACGATCGGTCCGCCGGGCCGACAGCACCAGACATTGCCTATCGATCGCCATCGGCAAGACAAACCCGTCATTATAATCCGTGTGGCCGCCGATGACCTCCACGCGTCCCGGGGCTCGGACGATGATCTGCGGTTCGCAATCGAAATGCTTACGAAACGCTTCCTCGTGCTTGCTCATGTCGGTCATGCTCTTGCTCCACGGCTTTGCCTTCAGGTCAAAAACAGCTTAGCCTAACGGTGTCAGCCGTTCAAGGCTTAACGTCGGGGAGCAGGTCGATAGGGCGTTACAAGCGGACAACTTCTTGTGGGCACCAGCAGCTACAGCCATTGGACAAAGGGGTGCGTGTGCAATGGGCGTATCGCTTCGGGATGCGGGAGTGCCGACGTTATTCTTTTGAGTTCCGATTGCTCATCGTGATCGGACAAGCTCAATTTTCCCTCTCGCGGATGTGTCAATCCCAGGCGAGACTTCTTCCGCCGTCGACGGCGATCACCGTGCCTGTGACATACCGCCACGTGCATACCGCCATCACGACGTCGGCGACCTCCTGCGCGGTGCCGGGTCGGCCGAGGGGGATCCGCGAAATGATCTTGGCCTGTTCCTGCGGCGAGAGATCCGGCTGGATATGGACGGTTCCGGGGGCGACGGCGTTGACGGTTGTCGTCGGGGCAAGCTCGTCAGCCCACATCATCGTCAGGGCCGTCAGGGCGGCCTTTGAGACCGTGTATGCTCCAAACGTCGCCTTGGGCCGAAGGGCCCAAATATCGACCATGTTAACGATCGCGCTGTCGGGGCGCGATCGGAAATTGTCGGCCAGCGCGTTAACCAGCCGCCAGGCAGACGTCGCATGCAGATCAAACATCTTGTACCATAGATCTGCGCCGGTCTGGCCCAGACGAACCTGAGGAAATTGCGACGCGCTGTTGACGAGAATATCGACGCCGCCGAAATCAGCGAGAACCTTCCTGGCAAGATCTTCCGGCCCATCGGTTGACAGAAAATCGGCTCCGTACGCCCGAGAAACCGAGCCTGCAGCGGTTAGTTCTTCGACTAATGACTCAGCCAGCTCGCGATGCGTACGGTAATGGATCGCGACGTTGGCCCCTTCCCGAGCCAGGCGTCGAACAATTTCCTGGCCGACCTTACCCGTCGCTCCGGTAACCAGTGCCACCTTGCCGTCAAGTGGTCGGCGATGCTGCCCGTGCTCGGTTGATGAATCCATCTCGTTACGCTTCCTGCTCGGTAGTCGCAAGACGTACCCGCCACACATGAAATACCTTAACGTTTGGCAGGCGGGTTGTCTACGAAATCATCCGGACGAACGGGTGAAACGGAAAATGGGGCTCCAGTTGGCAGGTAGTCTTAGCCCGTACAGGTGAGCAGCGGCAAGCACGCCGCGTGCACAGGCTGAATACCAAATCAATCGTCACAGTAATGCCCGCGATCCCAAGTGTGAGAATAGACAGCGACTTCATGACCAACGCCTCCTCCCTCGGCGGGTCAAGCAAACATGGACTTCGCCAAGCCGATCCGATCGGCTATGGTGTGCCGTCCAAGTGTTCGATGCTGGCATAGTTCCACCGGAACACAGCTACCAGTCTGTCGCCCAGAGTGATCAGCGCCGCGAGGGATGCGACGACTATCAGCGACAGCATGACAGCGTATTCGGTTGCGGAATTACCATCGTCTTCAGTTAGAAAATATCTCAGATTGCTTAGTATGGTTGTCATGGCACCCTAAACATACAATACGTTCCTACGGATGACAAATTCGCGTCCGATAAGTGCAAATTTTGCCTATCTTGATGCATATTATCGGCGCATAGCCGCCTGGCTTCGTGGCAGGACAGCACTTTTCGGACTTTCCACTTGGAATTGAACGCGCCGTGTTCAGGGCAGGAACTTCTCAGGATTAGCCAGTTTCTTGGGCAGGTATTCTCGAACCACAAAGTCCAGACCATACTTGGCGAACGCCTGCTGCTCGACGCGTTTGCGCATCTTGAGCAGTTGCTCCAGCGCCTTTTGCCAGGCCTTGAAATGATGAACGAAGGGGTCATTCTTCATGGCGTCTTGTGCGCGTTTGATGTCTTGTTCCTTCAGTTCATGGGTCGGCAGGTCATAATCGATGACATCCTGTGGCGTAACGCCCAGAAATTTGACCTGAGGCACACAGAAAAACCGGTTCAAATGGGCGGCATTGCCCGAGCCGACCTTCAACGTCCGATAAATGTTCATATACCCGTAGGGATCGCCGTCGGTAAAAGCATAAACAGGTATCTTGTATTCGTCGGCCAAACGGCGGATAAACCGTCGGCATGCTCGCGACGGCACGCCCCCCATACTGATCAAAATGCAGTTATAGCTTTCAAAGAAGTTTTCCTCAACCAGCCGGTCAAACATGCCCCCGGTTTCAATGGCCAGGATAAACTTGGCCTTGGTCTTGAATCCGAGATGTTCGACCGTAGAGGGTACGGTATAGGCTCCTGAGCCGAACATGCTGCAATCGATCTCAATCCGCTTGCCCGTGCCCCGCTGGCGGTCAATGACGACCAGCCGACCCGCCACCGCGCCGCCGTGCTCCTCGGGGCGGAACCGGATCTGTTCACGATTAACATCGAGCATCGCCTCGATGTCATCCATGACCGTATCCGACTCCGGCTGCTCGCGGAACATCGCGTCACCCCAGTTCTTGCTCTGGTAGTAGGCTTCTCGTTTGGTGGCGTTTCGGTCGGTTTCGATCAGGTTTTTCGAAAGGGCCATCATCCGAAGCGTCTGGGCAAACGTCTTGACGGTATTGACGGTCAGTGTCCGAATCTTGTTGCGATTGAGGATCTGAAGATAACCCTCGGAGGCGGCATATCGGACGTTATGCAAGGCCCGAATCGGCAGTTTCATCGTCGGTTTTTGGCGGCGCAGAATCTTTTGGTAAACGTCCTCCGCTGTATCCTGGATCTTCTTGACCACATCCTTGCTCATACGTGATTTCCATGTTCCGATAAAAAATGGTTTCTGGCCGGTGTTTGCCTATGATGCTCGTTTCATGCTGTCCGGCTCGGCAGAACACCCATAAGGATATCCACCCAAGGTTTCGTTCCTATAGGTTCCAGGCTCGGGCAAAGTTTGCAAACGAACGGTCGTACGTTTTTTCTGCCTCGGCCGGGAAGCAACAGCCCGGCAGTTGTCGGCTCTTCAGATGATACTGCAGACATTCGCAACAGATGCCTTGACGGGAGCACGACGTGTACGTGCAACTGCAGGACGTCATATTGGTCTTTTCTTTACATTCCACTTCTGGTTTCTCCTGAACCGAAGGACACCTCTTGGCCGTATTATGTCGAATTATCGGCGAAAAGCAAACCAATCCACCTGCGTTGACCGCTGAGCAGGGCGTTTCATGTCTCACAAAGTCTATCCGGATTCCATGCAAGTTGACTTAATTATAGAATCACGCTAAGCTTAAAATAGAGAGCGACGTCTTGCGTAAGGCCCGGTGCTTTCGAGAAAGGACAGATCATGGGCAAGCTTGACAAAGCCATCCTGGAAAAACGCCGCGTGGGTCGGGACGAGGCGAAGTATTTCTCTGCCCAAGATGCCAATCGCTCGTTAGTGCTTGTAGCCAAGATAGTTAAAGATATTTTGGCTCTGTACTGCCGCGCCAAGGCGCTGGAAGAGCAGTACTCGGTGCTCGACCGGGAAACCGAGCGTGTCGAACGCAAGCAGGTCAAGAAGCAGTACGAAGCGGTTCTCCGTCAGCTTCAGGCCTACAGCGAAGAGCTCTCTGAGATCGGCTGTCAACTCCGCGATTGGCAGACAGGGGTCGTCAACTGGCCCGCTCTGTATCAGGGGCACGAGGTCTATCTGTGCTGGCGGATGGGCGAACCCCAGGTACGGCACTATCAGGAAGCGTATGATAGCTTTGCCGCACGCAAACACTTGCCCGATGATTTCAACTAGCGTGCCCGCATCGCCGGAAGCATTCGAAGGCGCTTCGTCTAACGTGGCCGTATCTTTATGATATCCCCGGGTTGTGCATCGACCTCAAGGCGGAGCGTGTTTGTATAGGTTCTGCTGAAATAGTCCGGCTTACGGACGCTGTCGACTGCCACCGTCAGAGAGGTCTTGCGCGGAAGATCGATGTAAATCTTCCTGCTGAACGTCCCGTTAAGAATATCGCTGTCCACAGCGCTTTTCAGCCGCAACTGATTTTCATTGTTCAGCAGGAAATAGATATTCTTGTCCTTCCCGTCTGCCCGCCAGGAGCCCAGCCGCGAATCCAGCGGGATTCGAAAGCCTCTTTTCAGATGATTCAGGTTTTCGATATACCAGCGGTGATAAAAACGGATCACGTTCTTGTGCTTCTGCTGCAACTGTTTGAAGTTAATGGAATAGCTGGGCACCCCGACGGCGAGCATCTTGATGATGACGGCGGCGGCATCGTCGGCTGAATCGTGGTTGGTGATCGTTTGATAATCATTCAGGCTGTAGGGTGTGTAGGCGTTGATATAAGCGGTCCGGAGAAAATTGCCTTCCGGATTGTAAGGGGTATCTCCCGCCCGCATCACCGTCCCGTATTGGTACAGCCAGGGGGTGCCGTAGTTCTGTTTCATTTCGACGATATAGTCGGGTTTCAGACGCTTGGTTTTCTTTTCGATAAGCTCGAACGTCCTGGCCAGCCCCTCCATCATCGATGTCGTATCGTGCTCGTGTTGGTCGCTGATGCAGGGGTCGGCGGGAACGCAATTAAACAGGTCATATTTCGCGCCATCCACGTTGTACCGCTCGATCAGGTCGGCGCAGATGTCCGCCATGATCTCGCGGGCCTGCGGGCACATGAAGCACAGGGAATGAAACATGTTGCCGGTCATCAGCAACTTGCCCGTTCGATTCTGGATCAAATATTTTTTTCGCTGTCGGAAACAGTTTGCGTCGGGGGCGACGGCGTGCGGAGCACACCAGATGATGGCGTTGGCGTTTTCCTGATGGATCGCTTCGACGAGGGTCTTCAGGTCTTTGATCTTCGCAGGATCTTCCCGCCAGTCGCCGATGTTAATCTTGATATCGAAATCGTTGTCAAGGCCGGGGCCGAACCAGCCGTCATCGATGATATAGTTCTTTATCCCGAGTTTGCATCCTTCCTTGACGTTTTCCAGGACAACTTCGTCGGTCACATCATCTGAGAACCAGTCCGTCCACGAACACCAATAGGGCAGCAGACTCTCGTTGGTGGTCACGGGGAAATTTTTGAGTGTTTTGGCCATCGCCAGCGAAAACGCCCGCAGACACTCAATCCACGTCTGGCGCGGGCCGATCTGGTTGCCTTCCTTGAAATAGATATATTCAGTAATCGAACCGTCCTTTTGGGCGGAGGCGACGGATTCCGGGATCGGAAACTCGTCCGTGCCCCGACGGATCTCGACCGTAAATCGTTTCATCCACGCGATCAGGGCACGGTTGGTACCGGGTTCCTTGCCGATGAAATCGGTTTCGTAGTTCTCGCCGATCACGCCGAAGATAAAATCCGCGAAAAGATCCTGGCCGGTCAGGATAAATGCCGGCATTCGGATGTTATTGACCCGCGACGGCCAGGTCTTGCCCCAAAAATCCACCAGTTGAGACTGCGGAAAATAAAATCGGCCCGTGTCAGGCACAATGACCTGATGAAAATTCTTCAAGTGCGTCGAAACCGTGTAGCTTATGCTTCTGATCCGGTCGTTCTTCGGCGGGGTTGCCGTCACTTTGTATGGAAACGTTCTGGATACCCGCAGGCGAATACCCTTTTCGGTGCGTGAACGATTTTGGGCGAAGTCCTCAAACTCGAATTCCGCCACGGCGTTTTTCCGGGTAGTTACCTTGACCTTAAACAGTATCATGCGGGTTCCTTTCATTTCACTGATCCGTCAATTTCTAACAAGAGTCATCTACATTTGGAACCAATTATTCGTCGGGCCAGCCGGCAAACTGACAAATTGACCGAACCAAACCATGGATCACTGAGTGGGTTTCTTGACAAATTGACATCGCCGGAGAGTATAAAGGCTCGCAGGCCCGCGAGGTCTCGATGACGCTCGAAGAGTATGAATCGCTCAAGTCGCGGATGGCCCAGGAAGTCGCCGAAGGCATGACCGACTAACTACGCGATGTCCCGACGCCAGTCGCGGAAGCCGTCTTCATACTTGGCAAACTGGTTGAACATGGCGGCTACTCGTTCTCCATATCATCCGGCAGAATCTTCCTGATCGCCGCGCGCAATTCCGGCACCCGCCGAGTGGCAATGGCCCATATGGCTTCATGCAGTACCTCACCGTATTCGTGAGCCAATACGTTACGTTGGCCGATGATAGCGCGCCAAGGGATTTCCGGATGTGCCTGCCTGGTTGCCTCGGATATCCGTCGCCCCGCCTCGCCGATGATCTCGATATGCCGTTCGACGGCTCCTCGCATCATGCGATTCGACAGGTATTCCTCGTAAGTCTGCCCCCGAACGAACTCTTCGACTGCCAACGCTGCATCCAGCATGTCCCACAAGTAAGCCTTGTCCCTTTCTTCAAGCGGCATGGATCACCTCCCGATGCGTGAGGATTTCCTTGCGGCGATAGGGATTGCGCAACGCTTCTCTTACGACAATATCCACTTCGCGGCCGACGATGGACATCAGGTCCTCGCGCATTGTCACCAGATCCCAAAGGTCCCAACCCGTCTGCGGATCGAAACTCACCAGAAAATCCAGGTCGCTCTCGGGGCCGAAATCGTCCCGAAGCGCGGAACCGAAGATGGACAATTCGCGTATGCGCCACGTGCGGCAAAATGCCGCCAGCGCCTCGCGATCAAGTTGCACATTTGCGTTCATCCTCTTGCCTCCTCGGTAAAGAATACGACTTCACTTCGATCTCGGCGGTCCACTGCCTTTCCGGCACCGGAAGTCTCTGGTCGGATACGCTTGGATGCTTATGCGAGTGCGCTCTCCGACAGCCTTATTTTCCTGCAGGTGCAGTCGATTTCCAACTGCCCGCCGAGGGGAAAGATCAACTGTGGATCAGTGTGTCCGAAATCGACGTTGCTGATGATAGGAAGATCTCGGCGTCCGAACTCCTCGGAAACCACCCGGACCAGAACGGAATCCAGCTGTCCCTTTTCCTCCGCTGTATAGCCTCGTGCTCTTCCGAACAGCATGGCGGCAGCTCCGTCGAGTACGCCCTGCATGCCATAGTTGCGTACCATATACTTCACTTGGCTCACTGTGGGTTTCTCCTCCGATGTCTCGAGGAGCAGCACCGTACCAGGCCAGAAACGAGTGCTACCTCTTTGCGGAGTTCACCCCGTCGTGGTCCCCGCGTCAAAGGCAATTCAAACTGATAAAGCGTATTATAAGGCAGACGCCTTCCGCATCAATGTTATTCTGCGGGCATGATCGCTATTGCTCCAACCCCAGGTATCGCAGAATGTGCCTGGCCAAGTGCTCGTCGATCTCGCTGTGCCGAGGAACCGGCTGCTTCTTTCCTGTCTTCGGATTTACACAGATGTCGTGATTGCTACCCGACCTGAGAAGAACACATCCCTCATGCTGAAGTTTGCGAAGCAACACCCGTCGTTTCATGCGATAACCACTTCGCGGATTTGATAATTTTCGGGCACCTCGTCAAGCGCCATCAGCATGAACGCCTCTCGGATGTTTCGCTCCAGTTCCTCAAGCGTCCGCCCCTGTGTCATGATTTCGGGGTGTTCGAGCAACTTGCCCAACCAGAACTTCTTGCTCTTCCAGTACACCAAGGTCATCCGGCTGAATGCCGACGGCCCCGCTGTTCCCGTATTCGCGGTGGAATGCGCGGCGGCATTCTCGAGCACCTTCAACAGGAACTCCTTTTGCGATACTCGCTTCGCGTGACGCTCATTCTCGATCCACTCGTACAGTGCTTCCGGCACGTCCCGTATGTGAATCTGCTTTTTGTTCATTGTGCACCTCTCTGGGTCTAATTGATATCAATGGTAGCAATTATTCCCAGCGGTGTCAATACCCGCTTGTCTTAATTCTGATGGCGTGACACATCCGGCGGGTGGTATGCCCAAACGCATGCCATCCGGCACGGCCGCTAATAAAGCTGGGCCAGGTTTTTCAGGAGCGAGCGAATCTCAGGCCCCCAGTGAACGATCACAATGGCCATCGCCAACCAAGCGGCAATCGTGGCCTGAAACGGCCGATCGGAAATCAGCAACTCAATCGGCCCGTCAAATCGACCCGTCTGAATCAAGACTGCGAAGCGAAATATCCCATACATGACCAGGGGTATCGTATAGATGAGATAATTCGTGCCGAACTTGGCGGCCGTCTTCGGGTCCATCGTGTACAGCAGAAACGTAATTACCGCAACGGCGGCGGAAATGGTCAGAAGATGGCCAAGAAGCTCCAGCGTGTAGCGGGCCAAAACCGGCCGGCGGTCGCTGGCGATCTGCTGGTCGTTGCCCGCGATGGCCAGTTCGCAGCGCCGTTTGCCGAAGCCGACAAACAGGCACAACGTAAAGGTACAGACGAGCAGCCAGGGGCTTAGAGGCACGTCAATGGCTACGACTCCCGCCATTGCCCGCAGCACGAATCCAATCGCAATAAGCATCACGTCGATGATGACCTTATGCTTCAAATACCATGAATACGCCAGGTTCAAGAGCAAATACGTTGTTCCGACCAGACCCAATGGGAAACTGAAGGCAAAGCTGCCGCCGACCCCGATGATGAGCAGCACCAGGGCAACTGTCCAGGCTGTGCCGACAGAAATCTGCCCGCTGGCCAGTGGACGATTTCGCTTGCGCGGATGCAAACGATCCTGATGGACATCGTGAATATCATTGATGACATAGACGCAGCTTGAAAGCAGACAGAAGCAGACAAAGGCATAAAAGCCTTGAGCGATTTTCCGCGGATCGAAAAGCAGGTTAGCCGGACTGGATGAATCCCCTTGGGCAAAAACAAGCGCGGCAAAAATGAAAACGTTCTTCGACCAATGCACCGGTCGAAGCATGCGCAACACCGAGAACAGCTTATTCATCAGGTTGGTCCAATCTTGCCCGAAAATAGTCCACCGTTGCCCGAATTCCTCGCATTCTATCGGTTTGAGGCTGCCAGTTCAACAACTTGCGGGCCAAATCAATATTCGGCCGGCGTCGCTTGGGGTCATCCGAAGGCAAGGGATGAAACGCGATCTTGCTCGAACTCGATGTCAACCTGACAACTTCGTCGGCAAGCTGACGGATCGTCCGTTCCTCCGGGTTGCCGAGATTGACGGGCAAGGAATAGTCGCATTCCAGGAGGCGAACCAAGCCTTCCACGAGATCATTGACATAGCAGAAGCTTCGTGTCTGGCCGCCGTCGCCATAGACCGTGAGCGGTTCGCCCTTCAGCGCCTGGCAGATAAAGTTCGACAAGACCCGCCCATCGTCCAGCCGCATATCCGGGCCATAGGTGTTAAAAATTCGCGAGATCCGGGTCGCCAGGCCATATTTGCGATGATAGGCCATGACCGCTGACTCCGCAAATCGCTTGCCCTCGTCGTAGCAGCTCCGCACGCCGATGGGGTTGACATGGCCCCAATAGCTCTCCGGCTGGGGCGTCACTTCCGGATCGCCATAGCATTCGCTTGTGCTGGCCTGCAAAAACCGACAGGTGTTTCGCCGGGCAAGTTCGAGCAGATTGAACACACCGTCGGAGCAGACCCTCAAAATCTCAATGACTTTCGGCCCAAAATCAACCGGGCTGGCCGGGCAGGCGAGATTGATGACGGCGTCGATCGGCCCGAGGTCCACGTTGATCGGGTCGGACACGTCATGCTTGATGAACCGGATGTTCTCGTACGTGTTGAGCAGATCGATATTCCAAAGCGGGGCCGATATCAGGTTGTCGATGACGATGACCTGATGTCCGTCGCGGGCATAGCGCCTCGACAGATGCGACCCGATAAACCCTGCTCCGCCCGCTATCACCAGTCGCAACAGATGTCCCCTTTAGATGTCTTTTCGTCCGACCAGTGCATCCGCGAGGGTGGCCTTCGAAGTGAACTCCAACTGCCCGCCGACCGCCACCCCGCGGGCCAGACGGGTAATCTTTACCGGAAGATGACCCACGCGCGACGCCACATGCAACGCCGTCCCGTCGCCTTCCATCGTCGGATTGGTGGCCATGATCACTTCCTTGATTTCGCCCTGTTCGATCCGTTTGACCAGGGCGTCGATGGTCAGATCGGCGGTTTCCACGTTGTCCAGCGGGGCGAGTCGGCCCATCAGAACGTGATACGCGCCATGATAGGCGCCGGTGCTTTCGATCGTGACAAGATCCTTAGGCTGCTCGACTACGCACACCACCGAATGATCGCGTTTGGGATCCCGGCAGATCCGGCAGGGGTCTTCGTCGGTCAGATTGTAACAGACGCTGCAATGTTTCAGACGGATCTTCAAATCACGGATCGCATCGGCCAGGTGAAACGCCTCGTCGCGATCGACCCGCAGCAGGTGAAATGCGATACGCTCCGCACTTCGCCGACCGATGCCGGGAAGTTTTTCGAGATGATTGATCAGATTTTCAAGAACGGCTGAACTCACACCCATCCTTTCGGCATGGTGTTTGAGGGCATTCCTATCCGGTCTGGCCCATCAGCGAGCTGATCAATCCCGGCGGCAGCATTTCGGTGAGTTTCCCCATCTGGCCCTGGGCCAGGGTGCGAGATTTTTCGATGGCGGCGGCAAATGCCGATTTGATCAGGTCTTCGAGCATCTCGACGTCACCGCCCTTGACCAGCTCGCTGGATAGCTTGATATCGACCAGTTCGCCGAGGCCGTTGATCGTCACTTTGACCATTTCGCCTCCGGCACTGCCCTCGACGGTCTGCGTCTTCATCTGTTCCATCATGTTCTTGTATTCTTTGCTCAGCTTGCCGATGTTGCCGAGCAAACTCATCATATCGCCCATTCCACCAAACATCATTTCAACTCCTGCTCGCGCCTGCAGCGAAAATCGATCTACCGGTGTGTCCTACGCTTATTCCTTGCCCAATGTTTCAAACAGATTGACCATCTCGATGGCGGTGACGGCGGCGTCGGCGCCCTTGTTGCCGGCCTTGGTCCCTGCCCGATCAATCGCCTGTTCGAGCGTATCAGCGGTGATAACCCCGAAAGACACCGGCACCGAAGCCTCCAGCGACACCTGAGACAGACTTCGAGCCGTTTGCGAGGCAATGTAATCGAAATGAGGCGTCTGCCCGCGGATGATCGTGCCCAAGGCGATCACGGCGTGATACTTGCCGCCGGCGACCAGTTTCTTGGCGGCCAGGGCCAGTTCATACGAGCCGGGAACCCACATTTCGTCGATCTGATCCGGCGTGGCTCCGTGTCGCTGCAAGGTGTCTTTGGCCCCCAGCAGCAGTTGTTCGGTGAGAAAACGATTGAACCGGCTAGCCACGATCGCAAATCGATGCTTCCGCCCGACGACCAGTTTGCCTTCAAAAACAGTACCCATCGCATTTCTCCAGCCAGGACTGTTCGACTACGAACATGTGTCTGGTAAAAAGAGGCCTTATTGGTCCTTGAATTACGAAATAAACGCACCTGAACAGAATCGGCCATCGCGATTACTCGATCATTCAATCAGCAATGAGTCTACCGCTGGGCTGCTTTGCAGGCAAGAGAAACCCAAGTCGCCTGCGGTTTTCCGTCTTGGGCAGTTGGGCTGGAAGCCTGTCGTAACTGGTGGATAGCTCGTCAAACAGGCGGGGATTGGCCTCATCAGCGGCAACGGCAGATAAGCCAAGGCTGGATTTCAGTCGGCGCTTATCCTTACTCGGCGGCGATGTTCGGCGAGGGTCAGTTCCAGTTCCATTCGGGCGAAGTCTTGCCATTGCGCCCGGGCGGCGCGATCGCCTGCAAGAGCTTTGGCCCGCAGATCAATCTGCTCGCGATTGACCAGATTCGCCGGCCATTGCGGGGGGATCTCGGCCCGGCCGTGAAGGGCACCGGCTATCGCACCAGCGATGGCGGCGATGGTGTCGGCGTCGCCGCCGGCGTTGACGGCTGAGACCACCGCCTCTTCGAGCGAATCGCGATGATAGAGGACATGCCAGAAAGCCATCATTACCGAACAGAGGCAAAACGAATGTTCCGCCGGCACGGCCAGATGAAGGCATTGCGAAGCGAAGGTCGCGACAGCCTGAGCGGCTTTGTGGTAGCCCGACTGCAGCAGCGGGCGAAGGTTGGCCAGGGCGTCGGTGACCTGATCGGCGAGGACTGCCGCTTTTTTGCCGGCGAAAAGAGGATGGCTGCTCAGGCCGGTGCGAACCTGCTGCGTGAGCGTTCGAACCCGGTCGAAAAACACCTGCGGATCGTCGATCGGCGGACTGGTCACGGCGAGCGCGACCGTGACGGCGACGGCAGCGGCGGAAAGCAGGGCGCGGATGTCGCGGTGGGTCAGCATCGACAGTTCGACCGCTTCAAGGCCCGCCCGGACCGGATCGTCTCTGAAATACAAGCCCACCGGCGCGATGCGCATCGCCGCCCCGCAGCCGGCGCTGTCGATCTGGGCGCTGTCGGCGTCGGCACCTTCGAGCAGGTTCAGCATGACCTGTCGAAAGCCCTCGCCGTGCCCTCGAAACGGACCGAAGGGCAGTTCGTCGTAACGATGCTCCAGGCATCGGCGGATGCGTTCAGCGTAGACGGCCCGATCGGCCTTGCCGATCTCGACGAGCACCTCCGCCAGCAGCAGCGCCTGTTGCGTATCGTCGGTGTAAAGTCCGGGCTGGCGCCAGCGCTGGAAATGAAATTTCTTTTGCGACGCGGCGAGATCGTCGCGATGGGGCAAGTCATCGTAGAACATCCGGATCTGTGAAAACTCGCGCAACGAGCCGTAAAGATCGTTGATGCGTTCGGCGGTGAAACCTTCGACGGCGGCTCCGAGTGCGTCGCCGATGGCCGAAGTGAGCATTGCCCCCGAAATCCGATCCTCCAGATCGCTCATATCCTTGTTTGCCTCAGAATTCGCCTTTCGGCTCGCGAACCATCAGCTCATGGATGGCCTGGCGAGGCGATTTGCCTTCGAAGATCACTTGATAAACGGCCTCGGTGATGGGCATCTGCACCTGATATCGTTTGGCCAGGGCAACCACACTTTCGGTGGTGGCTACGCCTTCGACCACGGAGTTCATCGTTTTGGAGGCCTCTTCGGCCGACATTCCCTTGCCGATAAGTTCGCCCAGTCGGCGATTTCGGCCATGGGGCGAAATGCAGGTGGTTACCAGGTCACCCAGGCCGGCCAAGCCGGCAAACGTCTGCGCCCGCGCGCCCAACGCGACCCCGAGGCGGGTAATTTCGACCAGCCCGCGGGTTAACAGCGCCGCCTTGGCGTTGTCGCCGGCATTGATGCCGTCAATGACACCCGCCGCCAACGCGATCACGTTTTTCATCGCACCGGCCAGCTCGACGCCGACAATGTCGTCGTTGGTATAGACGCGCAGGCTCGGCGAGGAAAACAGCGTTTGAACCTGCTCGGCGTCGGCCAGATCGGCAGAAGCCGCCACCACACTTGCCGGAAGCGCCCGGGCCACTTCGCGGGCGATCGACGGACCTGACAAAGCCACGACGCGCACGGGTCCAAGAATCTGTTCGAGGATCTGGCATGGCCGAAGCAGGGTGTCATTTTCGATGCCCTTGGTCACCGAGACATACAACGCATCGGGCGGGGCCAGGGCGGCGAGCTCTTCCCATACGCCGCGCATATACTGACACGGCACGGCGCTGATGACCACTTGCGGATCGGCCATCGCGGTTTTTGCGTCGGCGGTGACGGTTACCTCCGAAGGGATACTGAAGCCGGCCAGATACTTGGTGTTTTCCCGTGTTTCAGCGAGCTGGCGGGCGTAATCGGGAAACGCTGACCAGAGGGTAATGTCATTACCTTGGGATTGGAGAAGCATGGCGCAGATCGTTGCCATCGCGCCGTCGCCGATAATGGTAATTCGATGTCGTTGGTTCAATCCTTATGCTATCCTGTCGAAACTTTTCCCCGTTGGTCAGCTCAACGCATGTTGGCGGGCAGGCGACTTTTTTGCAGCGTGCGCTCCCGATTCAGTTCGTCCTGCACATCGAGAATGTAGCTTTCCATGTGACCCCGGTCGGTCGGATTGGTTCGCTGCATCACTGTATTGTAGACCTGGGCCGGATTACTGGGCATGCCGGCGGTCAACCTCGGGCGCTGGGCCACGTCGACGCGGCTTTCCGAAACGCCGCCGCCGTACGAAACGTCTGCACCGCGAAGAACGCCCTGCAGCTCTTTCATTCTCCTGATGCTGTCGCGCACGAATGCCTTCTTCTCGTTACTGGGAAGCTGAGCATAGGCCTTGCTGTCATTCACGACTTCCTGTTCGAGGACGTCTTCCATGTTCTCCTGCAGTTGTTTGATCTGCCCGTCGGAGAGCTTATTCATCTCGTCGAGCAGAGCCGTTCGTTCTCGCGGGTTTTCACGAGTTCGCTCAACGAGCTGTTCGAGAACAGCCTTTCTCCGCTCATAAGGCACGGCAGAGGCATGTTTGTCGGCCAGGAACTCTGCAATCTCACTGGGGTTGGCCGTAGCGACGTCGGGCACACTGGGCACGACGGCGGCATTATAAACGAGCTTCGCTCCGACCAGGACGATGATCAGGCCCACCACGTTGGCGGCGACGATCAGCATAATCTTACTATGTTTGTACCAGATTTGTGCCAGATCCATGTCCGTGTCCTCGCTATAACCCGCTATTCATGAAGTCCGCATGAAAATCGGCGAAGAGCGTCATTCTCGACCCTTCAAAAGGTTTGTGAAACGGCTCGTATTCTTCGATGATCGGAATATGAGCCACACCGCCAAAAACGAGGCTGATCATTTCGCCCGTCGCCCCATAGCCCTCTTCGCGCCCCTCCTTCGTTAGCAGCCATTGTCCGCTGGAACTTACAACCGAAAGGAACAATCGAGGTTCATAGCTCGATCCCTGCCACGCGAAATAGGTTTCAACGCCTGCGGGAGGGGGAGGAGTTTGTTGTTGCATGATCCGATCCGATGGGCAGTGAAAGAGCTCCTGCTGATTGCCGACGTAGGGGCCGAGAATGTCGTGCATCGCCGGCCTCGTGTCCGTTGTGATACTCGGCATGTACGCCATCGGCGGATAGAAACCACCATATTCGTCGATGTAGCCGCGGACGGCTTGGCCGATCGATCGCAACTGAGATTGACACTTGACCTGTCTCGACGTTTCCCGCGCGCCAGCCATCGACGGCAGGAGCATGCCGACCAAGACCGTAATGATCGCGACGACTACGAGCAGCTCGATCAACGTAAACGCATGTCTTTTCTTGTTCATGTCCATATCCATATACTCTCTCTTTCGACCAGCGCGCCTCAGATTCACCAATTTTCTCCCCAAGACGCCTGTTGATAAAGTATATATAAACCATTTCCCACTGGTCTTCAGATTATACCAGCAAGACCCCTGTGGGTTGAAGAGGAATTGCCTGATTTTGTTTGCGTCCGGAGTATCGCCGTGGAATAATCAAAATTACCTGCACGGGCAATCGGGGGAGAATCTTACTTGTGATCAGCCCGAGAATCGACTATAGTGATTCAAATTTTGTATTTGTCAGTATCAGGAGCAGAACGCATGGGAATGAAAGAGCCCAGAACCCGAAAGATATACAACATCCAATCATACTTTTACGACCAGTTGGCAGGAAGCATGATCCGTCGGCGGCAATGCAGCGCGATCTCGCGCATGAATATCCAACCGGGTGAAAAGGTGCTCGACATCGGTATCGGCACCGGCGTTTCGCTGGAACAATATCCTCAACACTGCCATGTGGTGGGCATTGATATTTCTGAAGGGATGCTTGGCAAGGCCCACGAGCGGATCGTGAAGGAGGAACTGAAGCATGCTTCATTGGTCCGTGCAGACGCGATGTTCATGCCTTTTGACGATCAGACCTTTGATCACATTCTTATCAGTCATGTAATCACAGTGGTTTCGAATCCGCAGCGCCTTCTCGAACATATCAAACGAGTGGGCAAGCCCAATTGTCGAATCGTGATCATCAACCATTTCCAGTCGGGCTACCGGGGAATCGCCTGGCTGGAAAAGATCCTCTCGCCTGTCTGCGTTCATCTCGGTTGGCGAAGCGACCTGAATCTCCACGAGCTGCTCGCCGAATCCCAACTGGAGATTAATTTCCGTTACAAGATTCGCAGTTTTGACGTATGGGAGATTGTCTTCCTGCGAAACACAGCCCCGAAGCTGGCGAATTGCAGTCTGGCTCGTCGGCCCGTAGCTCCGATCGGCAGGTCCTGGTCGGGTAAATCGCCCACCCGTGTTTTGCCGGCGAGATGAAAAGCGATATCCAGCCATTGTTACCCTCGAGGTTAAGCAGTATACTTTGAGCAAGGCTTATGCGCCTCGGGTGAGAGGAACTCCCGAATGGACACATTCCGAGCAGCAACGACGCGACGGACAATTCGTCTTTTCCAGCCAAAAGAAATCGTCGCTTCGCTGATGGAGCGGATCCTGGAAGCGGGCCGATTGGCTCCGTCAGCTTCAAACCGCCAATTGCTGGAATTTGTCGTTGTCCAAGACCCCGCCAATCGCGAGAAACTTTTTAAGCATCTGGCCTGGGCCGGATATGTCAGGCCCAAGCGCACGCCTCCCGAGGGCGCTCGACCGACGGCCTACGTCATTGTCCTGGTGCAGGATAAGGAGCTGACGACGCTGGATGCCGCCGATGCCGGCGCCGCGATGGAAAATATGATCCTGGCTGCATGGAATGACGGTGTCGGATCGTGCTGGATCTGGTCGGTCGATCGTGACAAGGTCAAACCTTTGTTTGACATTCCCGACGACTATACTATTTTCAGTGTGCTCGCGATGGGATACCCTGCCGAACAACCGGTAACCGAGGTACTCACCGAGTCGAATCACTATTGGCTTGACGAAAACAACGTCCTTCATGTGCCGAAGCGTCGCCTTTCTCAAATTCTGCATTACGAAATCTTCAAACCGAAACCTGTTACGAAATAATTTGTTGTTCTGTTCGTAAGAAAGCATCCCGGCAAACAAAGCACTGAAATAGAGGATTATATGCGTTTTTCAGCGGTGATATTCGATCTTGACGGCACGTTGATAGATTCGCTGCGCGATCTGGCGGAAGCAACAAACTGGGGGCTCAAGCAGTTGGGTCTGCTCACCCACCCGGTGGAAGCCTATCGATACATGGTCGGCATGGGCCGACACGAACTGTGCCGGCGGGCGGCGGGCAACGGAAACGAAGAGCGGGTGGACCGATTGAGCACACTGATGACCCGGCATTACTCGGAGCATTGCCTCGATCACAGCCGACCCTACGAGGGCATCGTTGACCTGCTGACAGAACTCCAGAGGGTTGGATTAAAAATGGGCATCCTCTCGAATAAGCCTCAGAACTTTGTGGACCTGACGGTGCGTACGCTGCTGGGCCAGTTCGTTTTTGAGGCCGTGATCGGAGACCGGGACGGTCTGGAACGAAAACCGGATCCGCGGGGAGCACTCCTGATCGCCGAGACGTTTGGCCTGCCGCCTGCGTCTGTCGCCTACGTCGGTGATACGTCGATCGATATGGACACCGCAAATCGAGCAGGGATGGTTGCCCTGGGCGTTACCTGGGGCTTTCGGACCCGTGCGGAGCTTAAAGAGGCCAACGCACATCAAATCGCCGAAACCCCGGATGAACTTTATCGGATATTGGCAGGTACTAAATCATGACGTTCTCATATGTACTTGATCAGGACTTGAGTGATTCGTATGATGTTAATTTAAGCAATTCGCACTTTTGACCGTTATTACTTGAATACCGGTAATTATTCGGTGGAGGAGCCAGGTATGAAAAAGTGTGTTTGGGTGGCGGTACTTCTTGCCCTGATCGGGTTCGAGACCGGTTTTGCTCAAACCACGGAGCCGACAACAAATGTCAGCGGGGCGGTTCTGGTGCGCCAGTTGCTGGATGAGGCCCGTGACGCCTTGAGAAACAATAACCCCCAGAAAGCCGATGCGTCTTTCTCTCGGCTGGTTCAAATGGCGCGAGAGGCTTATGCGGCCGAGGATGGCGCGTCGGCGGAATGGATCCTCAACCAGGTACTGGACGTGAGTGATTATCTCGACGCCCATTTCACCTTGGCGGAATTATATCGGCAGACGGATCGACCGTTCCGCGCGGTTCAGCATTACGACCGGTACATCGAGGCCAACCCCACCGATACAGCCGCAAGGTTCGGACGAGGCACCAGCTATTTGCTGGTCGAGCGGTATTCCCTGGCGATCCGCGATTTGGACTACCTGATCGAAAAATTGGCGCCGAATCATGTCCTCGGGCTGAGTAACCTGGCCTTGGCGTTTCGAGGGCAGGCCGTAAAGGAAAAAGGAAACCTTGAAATCTACAGCAAGGCTCTGGACTATATGCGCCGTGCGGTTGAGGCGGCAGCGGCCGACGAAACGCAGCAGGCTCAGCTGCCGGATTATCGCTATCGACTGGCCCAGTTCAGTTCCGAATATCAGCAGATTCTTTCCCGAAGCCGACCGGAAAGTGTCAATTATGCCGAGACCATTGCCCTGTTTCGCGATGCGATGAGAGAATCGCAAACGCTCATTCGCAAGGATCCGACGAGTCTGGATGTCCTGGATCAGATCGGCCGGTGCCTCGACGGATTGACGGGGGTGTATCAAGCCGAGGCGGATCTTAAGCCCAACGATCCGGAACCCAATCTGAGACTGGCCGAAATCACCGAACAACGAAAAGCCCTCGCCAACCGGCGGTGGAGTATTCTCTCGCTGGGATACATCAATAAGGCCGTCAAATTGAACCCCAAGGATGCCAAGAGTTATGTCTTGTTGGCCCAGACCTACGTGAATCTGGGACTGCTGGGCGATGCCCGTCAAGCTCTGGAGCAGGCCACCGCGATCGAACCAGAAAATGAGACCTACAAGAAGATCCTCAGCGAGCTGACGGAACGCATCCGTACGACAACTCAGCCCGCCACCAAGCCAACGAGTGAGCCGTCGGCCGAAAGCCCTCGATAGGCTTTGCTGACCAGCGAATAGGCCTGCCTTGTCTTCTCTTCCGGGACAATCGCTCGCCGTTCGGCATGACACACCGTGCTTCAAAACCTTCCGCCGCGTGTGAAATCGCCTGTCGCTATCGACGAAGGTGTCTTCGGCTTTCCAATGTTGACCTGGCTGCGCCGGAACGGTATCGTATACGATCACTTCGTAGCGGATGAAGACAATGCGGATCGTTTATGGTCTGGAACATCTTGAGTTGCCGTGCGGGCCGGCGGTGGTAACCCTCGGCAATTTCGACGGAATGCACCTGGGTCATCGCAAGATCATCGGGCGGGTAA
>Ga0315281_10003775_pt1 | contig 22154 bp, 22 predicted proteins | sample YL17G07_0_MG_FD_204540 | JGI IMG/M metagenome (GOLD analysis project Ga0315281, IMG submission 204540) | Sediment microbial communities from Yellowstone Lake, YNP, Wyoming, USA - YL17G07_0 | ecosystem: Environmental > Aquatic > Freshwater > Lake > Sediment | place: USA: Wyoming | collected... | reverse complement strand
AGCGCCCGTTCGATACCGGCTTCGTCCATGCTGTCGTCAATAAGCTTGCCCGCGAAATAGTTGTCGTAGGCGCCCATGTCAAAATGGCCGTGACCGCTGAGGTTGAAAAGGATGACTCTCTCTTTCTTTTCTTCCTTAGCGTTGAGAGCCTCGACTATGGCGTGGCGTATGGCGTGCGACGATTCGGGCGCGGGTATAATCCCCTCTGCCCGGGCGAATGTAACCGCCGCCTGGAAACACTCCAACTGTGGATAGGCCGCCGCCTCGATTACGTCGTCAAGGTAAAGCTGGCTTGTAATCGGGGCCACGGAGTGATAGCGCAGTCCGCCTGCGTGAATGCCTGGCGGCACGAAGTCGTGCCCCAGCGTGAACGACGGGATGAGTGGGGTCAACTGCGCCGTGTCGCCGAAGTCGTAGGCGTATATCCCTTTGGTCAGCGATGGGCAGGAGGCAGGCTCCACCGAGACCAGGCGCACGTTTTTCCCATGCGCCTTGTCCGCCACATACGGATGGGCGATGCCGCCGAAGTTGGAGCCGCCGCCGCAACAGCCGATGACCACGTCCGGGTATGCCCCGGCCATTTTCATCTGTTTCTGCGTCTCCAGCCCTATGACGGTCTGATGCAGTAGCACATGGTTCAGCACGCTTCCCAGCGCATAGTTGGTATCGGCGTTGGTGGCGGCCACTTCCACAGCTTCGGATATGGCTATGCCCAGGCTTCCGGTGGAGTTGGGGTATTTCGCCAGAATATTCCTGCCTGCGTTGGTGGTGTTTGACGGGCTGGCGATGACCTTCCCGCCCCATGCCTGCATCATGGACCGGCGGTACGGCTTCTGCTCGTAGCTGACCTTGACCATGTAAACCAGAACCTCCAGCCCGAACATGTTGCAGGCCAGCGACATGGCCGACCCCCACTGCCCCGCGCCGGTTTCCGTGGCGATTTTCTTTATCCCCGCTTTCTTATTGTAATAAGCCTGCGCCACGGCGGTGTTGGGTTTGTGGCTTCCCGCCGGGGAGCCGCCCTCGTACTTGTAGAATATCTTCGCCGGTGTGCCCAACGCCTTCTCCAGCCGTCTGGCCCTGTGAAGGGGTGAAGGGCGCCAGAGGGCGTAGATGTCCAGCACCTCCTGTGGTATGTCTATCCAGCGTTCCGTACTCACCTCTTGTTCGATGAGCGCCATTGGGAAAAGTGGCGACAGGTCCGCAGGCCCGATGGGCTGGCCCGTGCCGGGGTGAAGCGGCGGTTGCGGGACGTTTGGCATGTCCGCCAGCACGTTGTACCATTGTTTGGGCATCTCGGAGGTCTTAAGCGTGTACATGATCTCTTCAGGCATATTCGCTCCTTTTATCTATAAAGATAACTTCCGGTGTTTGTGTTCAGGAGATTCTAATTTCCTTTTATCGGTTTTTGCAAGGACTACCCCAAAACCCCCATCCTACCCACTGCCCGTTTAACTTCATCCACGCTGATCCGGGTCATGCAGTGGTTGCCTTCGTATGGGCAGTGTTTCTGGTCGCAGGGCATGCACTCCATCGGCGCGCAGGCCAGTGTGATATTCCGTTCCCCCACCGGCGCCCAGATGTGCGGGTCGGACGGGCCGAACAACGCGATGGTGGGTATGTTCAAAACGCCTGCGATGTGCATGGGGCCGGAGTCGTTGCAGACTACCAGCGCCGACCGGTTTATCAGCGCCACAAGCTCGCCCAGCTTTAACTCCGTGAAAAAAGGGAGGGCGTATCCTGATGCGTTGCGTATTTTCCTTATTTCCGGCCCGTCGGCGGGCGACCCGGCCAAAAACACCGCCACCTTTTTCTCGTCCACCAGCCACCGGGCCAGTTCGCCCATCCGCTCCGCCGGCCATTGTTTGACCATCACCCTGGCTCCGGGATGCAGAAGCGCTAGTGGCCGGTCGAACGTAAAACCGGCCCGCTCAAGCCGCTCCTTCATGGACAAGGCAGATGTCTCGTCAACCTGTAAAAAATACTCCGGCATCGTAGGCCATTTGGCGCCCAGCTCCGCCACGACCCGGAACTGCACTTTCCATGTGTGTTCATCGGCGGCGCAGTGTGTGACAGGGACGTTGTAACTTATCCGGTTGCGAAGGCGGAATGCGTGCCCAGCCCTAAGGGCCGCGCCGGACAGCAGTGTGAACATCGCGCTACGCGGGCCGCCGTGGAGGTCAACGGCGATGTCGTATTTTTCCGCCCGGAGTTTTTTGACCATTGCAATGTCGCCCATCCATTTTGACCCGGCGGGTTTACGCGGATTCAATATGACCCGGTCTACATTTGGGTTGCCGCGCAGGATTTCCTCGAAATCATCGTCTGTCAGGACGTGTATTTTTGCGTTATGGAATTTGTCCCGCAAACCCTTCAACGCGGGGTTTGCAAGCAGTATGTCGCCGATAGACCTGTATCGCAGGACCAGTATTTTGCGGATGGAGGCGAAGTTTATTTTCATGAAGCCCGTTTATCAGGCCATGGAAAGCCGCCGGTCCAACTCCTCGGCGATCTGGCGGATGATCTCCTCCGCGCCGTGGCGGATAGAAAACTCCGGGTAATGGCTCATGAACTTGCCGATATCGCTTATGTACCAGATATGGTCGCCTATCCGGTTCGTTTCGGAAACCGAATAATCGGCCTTTTTGCCGGTCACACGTTCGGCTATGGCGAAAGCTTCCAGCACGCTCATATTGCTGTACCGGCCTCCGCCGATATTATACACCTCGCCAGGCCTGGGGTTCTTGTAAAACAGGTCGAACGCCCGCGCCAGGTCGTCGCTGTGTATGTTGTCGCGCACCTGTTTGCCCTTATAACCGTATATGGTGTAGCGTTTGCCGGTCAACGCGCACCTGACGAGATATGAGAGGAACCCGTGCAGTTCCGCGCCCGAATGCGCCGGGCCGGTGAGGCATCCTCCGCGGAACGCGACGGTGTTCATGCCGAAATACCTGCCGTACTCCTGTGTCATCACATCCGCCGCCACTTTGGACGCGCCGAAGAGCGAATGTTTGCTCTGGTCAATGCTCATGCTCTCGTCAATGCCATGCGCGTAATAGGGGTGGGATTTGTCCACCTCCCAGCGCGTGTCAAGCTCCACGAGCGGCAGATGGTTTGGCAGGTCGCCGTACACCTTGTTGGTTGAGGTGAATATAAACACCGCCGACGGGCAATGTTTGCGCGTGGCTTCCAGAAGGTTAAGCGTGCCGTTGGCGTTGATGGTGAAATCGGTCGCCGGTTCTTTGGCCGCCCAATCGTGCGAAGGCTGGGCGGCGGCGTGGATCACGAGTTTGATGTCGGCGCCATATTCGGCGAAGACTCGGGCGATGGCTTCCGCATCGCGTATGTCGGCTGTTTTGTGGACATAACCGGGAATCTCCTCCGCAAGGCGCGCCTTGTTCCAGGAGGTGGATGCGTCGTCACCGAAGAAGTATCGTCGCATGTCGTTATCCACGCCAACGATTTTCGCAAACCCGTTACGCGAAAAATAGCGGACGCACTCCGACCCCACAAGGCCCAGCGATCCGGTTACGACTGCTACGTTCATTTTTAACTCAAATAAACATTATTGCCACTACGCTATTTTCCCTCGCCCCGCTTTAGCGGGGAGAGGCTCTCCCTTGATGGGAGAGGGCAAATGATCGTTCTTCGGCCCCCTGACAAGGGGGCGGCGAACGATAGTGAGCGGGGGTTTAACCCCTCCGGCGCGAATACACGCCACCTCCCCTTATCAGGGGAGCAACCCTTCGACCTTCGGCCACCATCTCCCGCAAGGGGCGATGGTAAGCGGAATTCCGAATTACTAAACGGGCGCCCTCCCCACTGACCAGACGGTTTTTTCCGCTTTCTCCCATACGCGCCACAACGCATGCCAGGCAATATACGATATTGTACCCAAGAAGGAGCGTCCCAACGCCTCCTTTATTTTCGCCCGCGCCCGGTCATGCCATTTAAAGTCGCGGTTGGCGCAGGTGAGCGCCTCCGCCACGGGCATGATAAAGCTGGATCGCAGGCGCATCCTCTCGTCCGTGACGCCGCCCGCAAGTTTTTCAAGGACGGTTTTCATCCTGCTCTGGTATGTGTGGGCGGAGAGGAGGATGTTTTTGGCGTTCTCCCCCATTCGCCTTCTTTTTGCGTCGTCGGCGAGAAGCCTCCTGCAGATGTCCGGCGCGTCGGTGAAATTGTGGTAGGCCATGCTCTCGCCATCTTTAAATATGAGGCGGGAACCCTCGTCTATCCAGCCCTGGTTGACCACCACCGCCCCGGCGCAGGAAGCCTCGAACGCACGCACGTTAAGGTCGCGCCGCGCCAGTATGTTATAGACCAGCTTGCACCTGCTGTAGAACCGGCCAATCTCGTCGTATGAAAGGTAGCGCTCGTTGGTTTTCACTTCAAGGCCGCTCGCTTCAAACTGGCGGAAATACTGTTTTTTCTGCTCTGTTATAGTGCCCAGATAGCCGATGTCAATGTCCCGCTCGACGTTGAAATCCCGGTGAAACTCCTCGTCGGCGGCGAACGGTAGCCAATGTACGCTTCGTCGGGTGTATTTTTCCGCGAGCTGTGCCCTGTTCAACTGGGCGAAGAAAGGGTAGTCGAAAAGCGCCGCCATTTCCTTGTGCCAGCGGAAGTTGAGATAGTTGTCGTAAAGCCATACGGCGGTTGGGATGGGCAGTTCCTCGATCCTGCGGGGAAAGAACGGCGCGCCAACGCTACCTTCAATCATGAAAAACGCGTCCGGTTTTTCTGCGAGGCTATTGTAAAGATCAAGGATGTCCAAATCAGGAGCGACCTTGATCCAGTCCTGTGGAGCGTCCGGTGTGGGCGTGAAGGGGATTGTTTTGACCCCCATTCTTTGCAGGGCCGTATACGCGAAATGGGCCGTCTGCCCCACCTTGTAGTTAGCGCCAAGTAGGATGACCATCCGTTGAATCAAACCGCCATGATTGGGAAATAGGCGAATGGAGATGTGGATGTGGAAGAGAGGCGAGATTTGATCCCCCCAGATTCAGCGTCACTCACCCAATAGATTCCGGCAAGCCTTTACAAATTCCCCCGCATTGGCGAGTATTTCGTCGGCGTGAATGTCATTTGGCGAAGGAGATGGAAAATAATCGGATAAAATTCGCGCGTCAAACGCCCCCCTCAAATATTCGTGAAACCGCTTTTCAAGCAGACCGCTCTTGACAAAAATTTCGCCGAAAGCGCTAATGACCCCTTTGTGGGAAGACCTTTCAATTCCCTTCTCCAGCAACACGGCAGTCGCGGCGTGGAACATGGCGTAATAGGCGCGGCTTGCGCTGTCCGCCGGATGATTGTTGCACAGGTTTTCGGCGGCCACGGCCAGCAGTTCGTTCGCGCGCGCAAGATGGCTTGCGGATTCCTGTTTCATGCCGCGATCCCATCGCGTGAAACGCTACGGTGGATGGCGAGTGGACGTTTTGTCCATTCCTCTTCCGAAATAAATAGCGCCGATATCAGGGCGTTTTCACGAAGACAGATTTCCGAGAGCAGTCCGCTCACCCGGCGGGCTTCATCGGCCCTGTTGAGAGAGCCGGAAAGTATGACGGCCACATCCATGTCGGAATCGTCCGTCGCCTCGTCCCTCGCGTAGGAGCCGTACAGATAGACCCCTTTCAACCGGGCGCCATATACGTGGGTTAGGTATTGATGAAGTTCACTGGCTATCCGTAACGCGTTTTTTTTGCGGTTGGCCATTTTTTCCCTGAAGTGGAGTTCTCGTTTAACTGGAACCGTCATGCTGTTGCGCCTGTTAACGCCTAGATTATTTACGTATCCTTATTGGATTATTTAAATATACATCAACCGTCTGTGCTCGCCAAGCTGGGAATGCCCGGCCTTCTACCCCTTTTTCCCAACTTTTTTTCGCCGCGTGTTTTTGCGTAACCAGTCCGTCAGAACCTCTTCCTTAATTTTCCCTGACGCCAGATCGAGCATGGCTTGGGCTGTATCGGCTTCGGACGCTCTTAGGCGAAGGCCGTTGCGCTCCAGAAAGATATACATGGCCATAAAAGATGACCGTTTGTTACCGTCCACGAAAGGATGATTTTGCGCCATGCCAGCGGCATAACCAGCGGCCAAAATGAGCAGGTCGGCGGCGCCATAAGAATAAAGGTGACGTGGCCGGGCCAGGGCCGATTCCAGAAGACCCTCGTCACGAACCCCCGGCGATCCACCGTGTTCGGCCAGTAGCAGGCTATGGATGGCCAGGATGACGCTTTTTTCAACCCAAACGGGTTCTTTCATTTCGCCAGGACGCGCAGTGTGTTGCGGTAACGGGCCATCCCTTCCTCGGCGACTCGCATCTGTTTATCGAACTCCGGGTCATAGGGGGTAATTTGATAACCGTCCTGTGTTTCGATCATGAAGACCTCGTCGCCCTCGGAAATACCCATTCGGTTGAGAGCCTCACGCGGGAAAACAGCGCCTAACGAATTGCCAACTTTACGAATCTTTAAATGAAGCACCTGGTATCCCTTCTGGATGTCTGTAAGTCTTCGTAGGGGCGCCGCTTGCCGCGCCCTCTTGGCCGGGCGACCCACCGGGTCGTCCCTATAATTAATGTTATAACGCATGTAGCAACAAAAGGGAAGCCATGATTCTTGAACGGCGGGGAAGCGGGGTGCAAACGCCACGCGAGAAACGCCCGCTCCTCCATGCCTGTTTTCATGTTTGAGTTGCGGCAAACCTGAGCAAACTGGTAAGCTTTAATCATCAGGAACAAAAAAGTGGTGGCAGAGTTTTGAAGCCTTTCCGCCTCAGGTTCGCGCCGCCTTTTACGCTAACGGAGGTTTTAATTTTACGATGATAGGCATTTCCGCCCTATATTGCGAATCAGAAAACGAAGGGGACGCCATCCGCTACGGCAAGCAGTCCCATCAGATGAAATCCAGGCCGCACGCCCACGCCGTGCCAAAGTCCTCCGCCGAGCGCAGGCCGGTGACCGCGTGGAATATCACCCGCACATGCAACCTTAAGTGCATACACTGTTACAGCGACTCGGAGGAAAAAGCTTACGAAGGCGAGCTTACCCTTGACGAAGGCAAGAACCTTATAACCGACATCAAGGAATTCGGGTCGCCCGCCCTCCTTTTTTCCGGCGGGGAACCGCTTGTGCGAAAGGATATCTGGGAGCTTGCCGATCACGCGAAAAACGTTGGTTTGCGGCTTACGCTTTCCACCAACGGCGTGTTGATAGACGAGGCCGTGGCCGGACGCATAAAGAAACTCGGCTTCACCTACGTCGGCATCAGCCTTGACGGGATAGGGGAGATCAACGACCAGTTCCGTGGCAAAAAAGGCGCGTTTGAGAAAGCGATGCGCGGATTCAAGTCCTGCGTGGCCGTTGACCAGCGGGTGGGCCTGCGCCTTACGCTCACCCGGCACAACTACGAGAACCTGCACGCCATATTCGATTTCATCGAACGCGAGAGCATCCAGCGCGCCTGTTTCTACCATCTTGTCTATTCCGGCAGGGCCAGCAGTATCTCCGGCGAGGATTTGACCCACGAGGAGACCCGCCACGCGATGGACATAATCCTTGACCGCACGGAGGATTTCCACAAACGCGGACTGCACAAGGACATCCTGACCGTGGACAACCATGTGGATGGCCCATACATGTACCTTAAGCTTTTACAGAAAAACCCAGATCGCGCCGAGGCCGTGCGAAAGGATTTGGAGTGGAACGGCGGCGGGCGCTACTCCTCCGGCGTGTCGTTTGCGGATATAGACTTTAACGGCAACGTCCACGCCGACCAGTTCTGGATGCACCACACCTTCGGCAACGTGCGGGAACGCAGGTTCTCGGAGATATGGCTGGACCAGTCCGACCCGCTGATGAAACTGCTCAAGAACCGGCTCGACTACCTCAAAGGCAAATGCACCAAGTGCAAGTTCCTGATGATGTGCGGCGGGGCGTTGCGGGTCCGCGCCGACCTTGTGTACAACGACCCCGCCGCGCCGGACCCGGCCTGCTATCTCACCGATGAGGAATGCGGCATAACCCCGGCAGACAGGGCGGAGTTGATGGAGAAAGGCGAAGAGTTTCCGGTTCCAGAGCATTTATTGCAAAAATCCGCGGCTCCCACAACGGCCCGCGTGTGACTTTGAACGGCGGATGCGTGTGTAATTATGCCAACCATAAGCGTATTTTTCGGAATAGTTATCCGGATGTATCATGATGATCACTCTCCGCCGCATTTCCATGCTTTCTATGGTGGGGATGAGGCCGAGATAGATATTAGGACATTGAATGTCAGGCGCGGATTTCTTCCGCGCCGCGCTTTGGCGATGACATTGGAATGGGCCGCTTTTCATCGGGAAGGACTGAAACGGAACTGGCGGCGGACGCAAGAGCATAAACCGCTTTTGAAGATTAAACCACTTGAGTGAACGCAATGGAAAAAGTAGCGAAGGTAAAGCCGCTAAGCGGGTATCGGCTGGATGTTGAATTCACCGATGGAATCCGGGGAATAATTTCCCTTAAGAACCGGTTGTTCGGCCCTGTATTTGAGCCGTTGAAAAATCCGGACTATTTTAGTAAAGCCATGGTGGATGAATTTGGCGCCATATGTTGGCCGAATGGGGCTGATTTGGCGCCAGACGCAATTTACCAAAGGTTGAAGTCGCGAAAACGTGTGGCGTAATTACTTTCAGGTTTGGCGCCAGCAATTCGTGGCGCCGCAACCTCGAATTCAATAATTAATAACGGCGCCGGGCGCCGATATATCGCGCCCGATGGAAGTAGAAAGGCAATGAATACATGTCCCACCCCCACGGCAAGGGCCACCCCAAAGACGCCGTCATAAAGGAAGTCTATAAAGACATAAAAGAGGCCGACTCCACGGGCGAGGCGGCCCGCCAGTTCATGATGAACACGGATAGCCAACTGCGGCTCGTCTTTTGGGAGACCACCGCCGGATGCAACCTTGAGTGTATTCATTGCAGGCGGCTGGACATCGCCCGCCATTTGATGAAGGACGACCTGACGACAGAGCAGTCCAAAAAACTCATAGATGGCATAGCGGAAACCTCCAAGTGCATCCTGGTGCTGTCCGGCGGGGAGCCGCTGTTCCGCCCGGACATATTCGAACTGGCCAAATACGCCGACGCCGCTGGCCTTACCGTGGCGCTGGCCAGCAACGGCACGATGATAACGGCGGAGATCGCAAAAAAGATCGTGGAGTCGAAGGTTCAGCGCGTCTCCATATCGCTCGACGGGGCCTCGCCGGAAACGCACGACAAATTCCGCAGGCTCACCGGCTCCTACGACCGCGCCGTCAAAGGGATGAAACACCTGCAGGCGCTTGGCCTAAGCACACAGATAAACTGCACCATCGCCAAGCACAACGTCCACGAGGTGGAGCAGATATACAAGAACGCCATAGACCTTGGGGCGGAGGCGCTTCACATTTTCATGCTTGTGCCAGTCGGTTGCGGAGTGCAGATAGAAAAAGACCAGATGCTCGACCCCGACACTTACGAACGGGTTCTCAACTGGTTTTACGATGTTTCCAAAGAGGGGAAGATACAGACCAAAGCCACCTGCGCCCCCCACTATTTCCGCATAATGCGCCAGCGCGCCGCGCAGGAGGGGATAACCGTCACGCCAAAGACCCACGGCATGGCGGCGATGACCAAAGGATGCCTCGCGGGGCAGAGCATCTGTTTTGTCTCCCACAAGGGGCAGGTGTTCCCGTGCGGCTACCTGCCGGTGGAAGCGGGGAACATCCACGAAAAAAGCTTCAAGGAAATATGGGAAAATTCCAAGACCTTCCGCGACCTTCGCGACCCGGAACTGCTTGGCGGCAAATGCGGCGCATGCGAGTACAAGCTTGTTTGTGAAGGTTGCAGGGCGCGCGCCTTTTATTACACCGGCGGCGATTATATGGCCGAGGAGCCTTTCTGCGTTTACGAACCGCCCAAGTACCAGGCGATGAAAGCGGCGGAAGAGATGCAGGCGGAGTGAAGCGCTGTTTACCCTCTGCCTTGATGGGTTTTTAGGCTCCCTCCCCCTAAAAGGGGACGAGGGCGAAGATTGACTCGCGCCCTGAAACGCAATAAAGTGAGCGTGGATGTCGCCCCTGCGAATATTCAATTAAATACAAATATACATTAAGGCTCTCCTGAATGTCGAAGAACGAGTTCAAGCAAAGGCTTTTTGAGCAGTTCGCAAAAGTCGGCAAAGCCCTTTCGTCGCCGAGCAGGCTTGAAATCCTGGAGTTCCTCGCCCAAAGCGAAAAAAGCGTGGAAAACCTCACGACGCTCACGGGCCTCTCTTTCGCCAACACCTCACAGCATCTTCAACAGCTTCGCCACGCAGGGATGGTCGTCGCCCGCAAGGAGGGGCAGAGGGTCTTTTACAGGTTGGCGGATGAGGCCGCCATTGACCTGCTTAACATGCTTCGAGACATCGCGGAAAAAAACCTGGCGGAGGTGGACCAGATCATCAATACCTACCTGAAGGTCAAAGACACCCTGGAGCCTGTTGAGGCCGAGGACCTTCTTCAGAGGATAAAAGATGGGCTTGTGATTGTGCTCGACGTGCGGCCTGCGGACGAGTATGCGGCCGGCCACGTCCCCGGCTCCATCAACGTGCCTATGAAAGAGTTGGAAAAGCAGATCAAAAAGCTGGACAACAAAAAAGAGATAATCGCCTACTGCCGGGGGCCGTACTGCGTGCTTTCCTACGACACGGTGGTCATGCTCCGCAACAAAGGTTTCAAGGCGCGGCGGTTAAAGGACGGGATGCCGGAATGGAAACGCGCCGGCCTGCCTGTGGAAAAATAGAGCGAGGCGCCACCCCGCTGTCGGGTCACGCCGCTTCCCTGCGGTCGCCTGTGGCTGTGCCCAAACATTTTTCCATCAGAAGGCTTATTGATCCGAGGCATCCTACCTTTTCTCCCCCTTACAAAGGAGACCTTTGTATAACTGTCACACCCTGTCATTGCGAGCGAAGCGAAGTAATCTCGTTTCTTGCTAACCTGAGATGCAGATTGCTTCGGTCGTCTTCGACTCTCTCGCAATGACAATTGCGCCACTTATGCAAAGCTTTCCTTGCTAAGGAGGGGATTTGGGCAACAGCCACAGGCGACTCCGGCGAAGCAAATAGCAAGGCGTTAGGCCGCGCTGTCGGTGGACGTATCCTTTTTTGACTGGATAGCGGTCCAGGCCGCCCCGATAATCCCCGCGTTATCGCCGAGGGCCGCCTTTACGATCACGAGCTTTCCCTCATTTAACGTGTAGGCGTGATCCAGCGCGGCCTTGCGCATCGGGACAAGCAGGAACGGCAGGGCCTCCGCCATGCCCCCGCCGATGACGAAATGCGCCACGTCCAGCGTCAGCGCAAGCGCCGCCATCGTCATGCCGATGGCGCGGCCCGCCTCTTCGAAAATCTCCAGGCAAAACGCGTCGCCACCAGCGGCGGCCTGCGCCATAATCCCAGAGTCTATCTTTTCGGGAACGCCATCGGCCATCGCCAACAGACGTTGCGCCTTTTCCTCCCCGATCCGTTCGCGGGCAGTCCTGGCGACACCGTTGGCGGACGCATAGGTCTCCAGGCATCCCCGTTTGCCGCAACCGCACATCCGCCCACCATCGCGGACGGGTATGTGGCCCACTTCGCCTGCCATTCCGGTGGAGCCGCGCCATACACGCCCGTCAAGCACAACGCCCCCGCCCACTCCGGTGCCCAGGGTCATCATCACAAAATTATCCACGCCACGCGCCGACCCGGCCCAGCCCTCGCCAACAGCGGCGGCGTTGCCGTCGTTTTCGATGACAACCGGCGTCCCAAGAAGGGCGGAGACATCCCGCGCCACCGGCACGTCGCTCCATCCGGGGAAGTTGGGCGACCATGTGACCACGCCTTTTGCGAAATCAATCGCGCCGGGAACGGCAAGGCCGACTGTGGCAGGTTTGGCGGCCATCCGCTCCGACATTGAAACCGCCGCAGAGACGATTCTTTTTATGACGGCGCCGTATCCTTCGCTCGCGCCCGTTTTGAGCCGCTCCACGCGCAGTATTCCCCCTGCTGGAGAAACAGCCGCGACCCGCATGTTCGTGCCGCCCAAATCAACGCCGATGACGTATGAATCTCTATCCATACTCTCAATGATAACAGGCGGGGGGATTTGACAATTGGAAATCAGGAAATAAGGCTAACCATATGCCGGATCGTTTGTGTGAGCATGTATCATGGCAACCATTTTGCGCCGGCGCTTAATACCTGCCACGCCTTCACGGCGGTACAACCGCATTGCTTTATTAAAACATGTTTTTCACGCCGCCGGCGCGCGTGATGGCGCATACAACCAATTCTATACGGCGCTTGGCGCGCTGTAACTGGCGAGCCATGACGCGCAGTGGCCAAGTTATTTTCCAACTGGGTGAGTTATATACAACGGCAAGTTGCGCGTTAAGCCTATCTATCACCCCCATAAGTGGTTTGAGGCGCTCAAATTCTTCTGACCAACGCGCCACTTTTTCCTGTAGCTCTACGTCATCAAGATTTGCTTTATCGGCGGCCACATCAAGCAAAGCAGTGTAGACCTCATGTACAATGGGCGGGCAGGCGTTGTCCAACAACAAATCATCCGGATCGTAAACCGTATGCCGCAACCCTTGATCAAGAAACTCGGTTTTGTAAAATTGCAACGCCTTGGGGTCAATTTCCAGATTAACGCATTTTGCAATTCGAATCATCTCGCGATCCGGTGATTCCATCAGGCGGTCGTAATCAACAACCACCCGCTTTTCACCAACGATATCCGTCAAACTCGTGAGGACATGTCCAAGCCATAGCAGGTAGCTTTTTCCCGAGTCAAAACCATCACGTTTGCCCAAAGACTTGGCGACACTGAGTGGATGACGCACGGCCAAGATATAACTCACATCGAACTGGCAATGGCTAAACACCCCTTTCCAGAAGGGTAGCAGTTTTGGTATGCGAGGGTCTTTAACGCCAAACACAGGCGCGTCGCCGACCTTTTGCCGAAGCAACTCAAACGCACGCAGGAAGTAACCTTTGTTGCGCAAAGTCTCCACATCGTTAAGGGTAATCGGCTCAAGATGGTTCCAGGAGCTACCAATGCTACGCAGTATCGCTGTATTTAGATTATTAAGATCGATGTCCTCCCAAAAGCCCTTGGAATTGTTACCTTCAATTGGCGGTATCATTCTATCGCCAAGCCTAACACCCATTACCTGCAACCCCCGCGTAAGGGCGCTCGTGCCACTGCGGTGCATGCCCAATACGACAATCAACCTAGAATTCTTCATTTTCAGGTATTTTTGTCCTTAAATAATAGCTTTCGAGTTTCAGGTGTCATCATCCTGTGGCGCAATTTGCCATTCGGTCAAAATAACATTCACACCAAAAGGGAGGCCAAAATCATGATAACCGTTGTCGGTCTTTTCAGTCAAACCCTATCACGCAACCCTATAACATGATCGCTGATCGCAAGCCTGAACCCCGATAAATCGCATACGGGCGGGTCGCCCGCGCTCCCAGGGGAAAACGGCCTACAAATATTTTCACTTCTCACCTTGACGTGGCCTCTCGACGGTTTTATAAGCCAACAAGAGGTATTTGATGTTTAAAATCATTTTCAGCTTATAAACGCCGGAACCAGCCGGAACGAAGAAGGAAAACAGTCAGATGGGCAAGATTATAGGCATTGACCTTGGAACCACCAACTCGGTCGTGGCCGTTATGGAAGGCGGCGAGCCGAAGGTTATCGTCAACCAGGAGGGTTCCAGGACAACTCCGTCGGTCGTCGCGTTTACGAAGGACGGCGGCAGGCTTGTGGGGCAGGCGGCCAAGAACCAGGCCATAACCAATGCCGAGAACACTGTGTTCTCCATCAAACGCTTCATGGGCAGGCGCCACAACGAAGTGTCGCAGGAGATGAAGCTTGTCCCGTACAAAATCGTGCCCGGACCCGGCGGCAAGGCGATGGTGGAGATACGCGGCAAACAGCAATCTCCAGAAGAGATATCCGCCCAGATATTGATGAAGCTCAAAGCCGCCGCCGAAGCTTACCTTGGCGAGAAGGTCACGGAAGCGGTCATCACCGTCCCCGCCTATTTCAACGACGCCCAGAGACAGGCCACAAAAGACGCTGGCAAAATCGCCGGGCTTGACGTGAAACGGATCATCAACGAGCCTACCGCCGCCGCGCTTGCGTACGGGCTGGACAAGAAAAAAGACGAGATCGTGGCCGTTTACGACCTTGGCGGCGGCACATTCGACATATCGGTTCTGGAGGTCGGCGACAACGTTGTGGAGGTGAAAGCCACCAACGGCGACACACACCTTGGCGGCGACAACTTCGACCAGAGGGTCATAGACTGGCTGATATCCGAGTTCAAAAAAGACAATGGGATAGACCTCAGCAAAGATGTGATGGCGCTCCAGCGGCTCAAAGAGGCCGCCGAGAAGGCCAAGATAGAGCTTTCGCAAAGCCCGGAGGCCACCATCAACCTGCCGTTCATCACAGCGGACGCATCCGGCCCACGCCACATGAACATCACGCTTGGCCGCTCAAAGTTCGAGGCGATGATCGAAGACCTGGTGACCAAGTCCCGGCGCCCGGTGGAAAGCGCCATGTCCGACGCGTCGCTCAAACCCTCCGAAATACAGGAGGCCATACTGGTCGGCGGTTCCACCCGTGTGCCGATGGTGGAAAAACTTGTGCGGGACTATTTCGGCAAAGAGCCTCACAAAGGCGTCAATCCCGACGAGGTGGTCGCCCTGGGCGCGGCTGTCCAGGCTGGCGTGCTTGGCGGCGAGGTCAAAGACATCCTCCTGCTGGATGTCACCCCATTGTCGCTTGGCATAGAGACGCTTGGCGGCGTGATGACCCGCATAATAGAGCGCAACACGACCATCCCCACGCGCAAGAGCGAGGTTTTCTCCACAGCGGCGGACAACCAGACCTCCGTGGAGATACATGTCCAGCAGGGCGAGCGGCAGATGGCGGCGGACAACCGCACGCTGGGCCGGTTCCATCTGGAGGGAATACCCTCCGCGCCACGCGGTTTACCGCAGATAGAAGTGACGTTCGACATAGACGCAAACGGCATCGTCCACGTCTCCGCCAAGGACAAGGGAACGGGCAAAGAACAGAAGATCACCATCGAAGGGTCGGGTAGCCTCAAAGATGAGGATATCAACAAGATGGTGGACGACGCCCGCGCCCACGAAGAAGACGACAAGAAGGCAAGAGAGGTCGCTGAACTACGCAACCAGCTCGACACCCTCGTCTACCAGACAGAGAAGACCCTAAAAGAGCATGGAAGCAAGATAAGCGACGACGACAGGAAAAAGCTGGAAGACGCGCTGGCCGAAGCCCGCAAGGCGACCGACGCCAGAGACGCCGCTGTCATGAAAACTGCGTTGGAAACCCTGCAAACGGCCAGCCACAAACTGGCGGAAGCCATCTACCAGAAAGCTTCGGCCAGCGGCCCCACCGATGGCGCGCAAGGCGCAGGTGGAGCGGGAGGAGCGTCCCACGAAAAAGACAACGTAGTGGATGCGGAGTTTGTGGACGAAAAGGATAAGAAGTAATCGCCATTTTTCCCCTATCTGGCGGTTACAGGGGCGTCTCGCCAGAGACGCCCCTTTTTTTGTTTCCCTTGGGAGCTTTGCGCAACTCATCGGTTTCGCAATATAGTCATCCTGAGCGCCAGCGAAGGGCCTTGCCTTTCTCTTTGTTCCATCGAAGCGGATGAGAAATCAAGGTTCTTCAGTATTGTAGGGGCGCATCGCGATGCGCCCGTCTTAAAGAAGGGCGGTTCGCCCACCCCCCCTCAAAAGTAAAAATGGTATATTAATTACTCCTTTTCTATTCTATTATATCTATTATAGTGTCATGAAATTTGAATTCGACTCCGCGAAAAGCAAATTGAACAAGCTCAAACATGGGGTTGATTTCATCGAGGCGCAGGAGGTATGGCTGGGGCCGTTCTGCGAAATTCCCGCGAAGGATAAAGCGGAACAGCGCAGGCTTGTGATTGGGTATGTCGGCGCAAAGCTGTATTCCGCCATCGTCACCAGACGCGGAGCGATGATAAGGATAATTTCGTTGAGGAGAGCAAGAGATGAAGAAAAGAAAATCCACGGCCGTCTCGCAAACGATGGCTAAAAACCTGGAAAGCAGATTCGATTCCGGCAAGGGCGTATTGGATTATTTCGCCGTGGATGGCGTCATTCGCAGAATCAACGTGGACGTTCCGGGATGGGTTCTTAACGGTTTGGATGTGGAAGCCAAACGCCGTGGCATCACGCGCCAGAGCTTGATAAAAACGTGGCTTGTTGACCATCTGGACGAGATTAACAGGCAGAGACTGGCTAAAATCGCATAACCCTTACCGATGCCCGGCAGAGTATTGGCGTTTCACCCCGCCCCCTCCCGCCGGGGGTTTACCCTGGGCCGCAATCAAAGGGGCGGATTCCCTCTCTGACAGGGGAGGAGAAAAACGCTATTGACTTCCTAAATTCTGGTAAAATCGTACCGTCGCCTGTGAGCTTGTTCGCAGTGGGGCCGTGTGTGTGACAGACCTTGGAGACTTGCGCTATGCAAACGAAACTGTATGTTGGCAACCTGTCGTATAAAACTAAGGATGAGGATCTGAAAACAGCTTTCGAGGAGGCTGGCGTTGTTGTCTCCGCCACGATACTGACCGATAGGGAAACTGGCCGCTCCCGTGGCTTTGGCTTCGTGGAGATGGAGACCGAGGAGGGCGCCAAGACGGCTGTCGAAAAGCTCAATGGCTTCATGCTCGATGGGCGAAAGCTAAGGGTGGACGAGTCCCGCCCGCAGGAACGCCGTGGCCCCGGTGGTGGTGGAGACCGAGGGAAAAGCTACTGACGCATCGTTAGCCGATAACTGAACGCCGGCCTTTTTAAAAGGGCCGGCGTTTTTTGTTTTAACGCGATCGTCCTGATGGGTCATCGGGAGATTGGCGGTTTGCGCGCCGATTTCCCCGGCTCGATCATCAGCGAAAAATCGGACGCTGGCGCCGAGTGGGTCAGTTTTCCCACCGAAATATAATCCACCCCGGCCTTCGCATAGGCGCGCACGGTTTCAACCGTCATGTTGCCGGAGGCTTCTGTCTTTACCCTGCCGCCGACATGCTTTACAGCCGCCCTGACTTGCGCCGGAGTCATGTTGTCTAGCAATACCCTGTCAACGCCAGCCAAAAGGGCCTGTTCAAGCTCACCTGCGTCTCTCACCTCCACCTCGATGAAGACATCGCGTGGCAGGCTTTTTTTAACCATCTCCACGGCGCGGATTATCCCCCCGGCGGCGGCGATGTGGTTCTCCTTTATCAAGACCATCTCCGAAAGGTCGCGCCGATGGTTTTTCCCGCCACCCATCCGCACCGCATATTTTTCCAGGTCGCGCAGGAGTGGCGTTGTCTTGCGAGTGTCGAGGATGGCGCAACCCGTCCCTTCCACGGCGTCTGCAAACCGGCGTGTTAGCGTGGCGATGCCGGAGAGGCGCTGGAGAAAATTCAACGCCACACGTTCGGCGGTAAGGATGGCCCGTGCGTTCCCTTTAAGGGCCGCCACAATGGAGCCTTTTGGGATGGCCTGCCCGTCGGTGAAGGATTTTTTCATTTTCACGTCCGGGTCGAGAATGCGGAACGCCTCTTCAAACAGGCCAATCCCCGCCAGCGTCAGGCTCTCCTTTGCGACGAGCCGCGCTGTGCAAACAGAGTCAGCCGCTACGGTGGACGTTGTGGTTATGTCGCCATCAGGAGCGTCCTCCATGAGGGCATTTACGATCAACTCCCTGTACGCGCCCGGCGCGAATTTAGGGGCGAGCTTGCGCCTGCCCGATGCCGATGATCGGTTTTTCATTTGTCGAATCACTTTTATCTAAACGCTTCGCCAGGGTCGCCTGACCCCGGTCTTGATCCTCGCCATTAGGATCCGTGGTCAGCGACCACGGGGAAGCAAAATCATTATTCGCGCTCTGCGGGGTGTTCTTCACCCCGCAGTCCTGAAAAGTGACGCCGTGGTCAAGAAGTCCACCGGCGGGCAAAATGTTGTAAGATCAATGAAACATTTCATGTGCTACATTATACACCCATGACTTCCGCTGTTTATCGAGCCGGTTTGTGAAAAACGTCACGTTGTGCGTGCCTCCGCAAGGTTACTTCGCCGAGAGGTGGCAGGAATCCTCCATGCCGTCGCTGGGTGTGCTGTACATAGCCGCCCGGCTGGAGAGGGAGGGGATACCCGTCCGTACGCTTCCCAGCCACGTCATGAAAATGACCGTGGACGACATCGTCCGCCACGTCATCGCCGAAAAGCCGGACATCTTCGGCCTCACCGTCACCACCGAAAACAGGCTGGAGGCTTTTGACGTCGCCCGCAAAGTCAAACGCGCAAGGCCGGAGACTTTCGTCGTCCTCGGCGGCCCGCATTGCTCCGCCACCGGGAGCGACACCATTACGCACATCCCGGAGGTGGACATGGTCGTCTCCGGCGAAGGCGAGAACACAATGGTGGAGATTGTCCGCGCGTTGGACGCAGGCGGCGGGGTGGCCGCTTTCTCGCGGATAGAGGGCGTGACATACCGCGACGGCGGGAAGGCGGTCTTCACCGGCCCACGGATGAAAATAGCCGATCTCAACACACAGCCTTTCCCCGCAAGGCACCTGGAGGACATGTCGCTATACAACTTCACGGTGGATGTGCCAGGCAAAGGCAAACTCCCCGCCGCTAACGTGATGACCAGCCGTGGATGCCCGTTCGACTGCAACTTCTGCGCGACGCCCGTCAACTGGGGCAGGAAGGTGCGGGGGATAGACGCGGAGAAAGTCATCGAAGAGATAGAGCTGTTGATGGAGCGTTACGGCGCCAAAGTCATCTGGTTCTACGACGACACGCTTAACTACAACCCCAAACGGCTGGAGCGCATCTGCGAGATGATGGTCGAGCGGCGGCTGGGGTTAAGCTGGTTCTGCGAGATACGGGTGGACGCGATTGACCGCAGGCTTTTCGACAAGATGGTGGAGGCTGGGTTGTTCCACTTCGGGTTCGGCGTGGAATCGGCCAACAGGCGGGTTTGCGACGAGATCATCCACAAAAAGGCCACGTTACAGCAGGCTCTCGACGTGATTGATTGGGCCAACGACGCGAAGATCATCGCCAACCCCTTTTTCATTTTCAGCCACCCGACGGAGACATGGAAAGAGGCGCTGGAGACGCTTACCTTCGCCGAATCGCTTCGCGGACGGGCGCAATGCTCCATGGCCGTGCTACACGTTTATCCCGCCACCGCGCTATGGGACAGGGCCGTGGCCGAAGGGAAAATACCGAAAGATTTTTCGTGGACGACCGAAGACGACCCCCGCATCATCGAGTTGCCAGAAGCGCAGGGCCGCATACCTTTGTACATGGACAAGCTCACATGGTTCCAGTTGTCCACGATCATTTTCCGGTTCTCCCAGAGCGCGATGAAAGTTAGCCTGTGGAGCAAGATGAAAAAGGCGGTGAAGAGGGTTAACTCCTGGCGCCGGTTCAAACAGTATTTCGTGATGGGGCTGGCGTTTTTGAATATCAAAGCGCGGGGGATGTTAAGAGGGTAGGGCGGGGAGGAGCTGTTATACCCGCTTCGCCGGGGTCGCCTGACCCCGGTCTTAATCCTCATCTCAAGGAACCGTGGTCGGGCGACCACGGGGAAGCAAAAATACACCCGTCCAGGGAGAGGGTGGTGGGGCGCCCCTACGCGGGATCGCCCTTACCCCGCTTTCCCTCCCGCCAAATATATCGCCGGCGCCGGTTGCGCGAAATTTATCCCGCGTGTCTTGAATTCCTCGGCCAGGCGGAGGTTCACATCCTGTTGCCGATCCATAAACTCGTTGTAGTCCGCGCTCTCGACATAATAAACCAACTCGAAGTTAAGGGCGCTCTCGCCGAACGAGACGAAATGCGCCCGCCCAAACGTCAAACCGCCAACCTCCCGCACGATGCGCTCCATGACAGAGGGTATCTCCCGCAGGGCCGTAACCGGGGTGTCGTAAGTCACGCCGATTTTTGCGAAGGCCCTCCGGCGCGTCATCCGTTTGAAATTGTGCAACCGGGCCGATGTCAGCGCGGTGTTGGACATCACCACCTCCTCGCCGCGCTGGTTGCGTATCCGGGTGGTCTTTATCCCCACCGCCTCCACCGTCCCCTCCACGTCCCCCACAGCAATAGAATCCCCCACCGTAAACGGCCTGTCGAAAAGGATCACGAAATAGCTGAACAGGTCGCCGAGCGCCGCCTGCGACCCCAACGCCAGCGCCACGCCGCCGATCCCCAGCCCTGCGGCGATGTGGGAGATGTTGAACCCCATGTTGTCGAGGATGAAAATCGCGCACAGGCCCCAGATGACCGTCTTGACGAGGGGGGCAAAGCCCTTGAAGGTCGTTGACGGAGCCTCTCCAGAGGCCGTCCGGTAATTTTCCAGCGCGTAAACCGAAAGCTGGACGGCGAACCTTGCCGCATAGAAAGCCAGCGCGACGAGCCCCACAGCGTCCATTATTCTGTCCGCTTTGGGCGGCAGGTCGAGAATTTTAAGGCCAGCGTATAGGGAAGCCAGATACAGGAGCGTAAGAAGGTTGGCGTCTATGATCCGGGGCAGGATTTCCGCCGCCATCGGGTTGGACTGGGCGAGACTATCCCTTATCCGCCGCTCGTATATCGCCGTCGCAATGCGGGCCATGGCCGCCCCTCCAAGGACGATGCCGGAAGCCAGGGCGAAATCCGCCGCAGTGTTGGCTTCCAGAAACCCGGTCATCGCCGTAGCCGCCATGCTTGAGCCTGTTACCAGTTAAACCGCCGCATGCCGGGGCTATTCGCCTTCAACCGGGACAGCCGAACCGCCGGCCTTCGCCTTGACCTTGGGTATCACCACGGTCAGCAAGCCGTCCTTGAGCGAGGCGGAGACGTTGTTCTCGTCCACGTTGAACGGCAGGATGAAGTTGCGGATGAACTTGCCGTAATTGCGTTCCACCCGGTGGTAGCTCTCGTCGCTGACCTCGCGCCGCCTTTTCCTTGCGCCCACCAGCGTTACGGTGTTGGCGCTCACCTCAAGCGCGATATCCTCCATGCTCATTCCCGGAGTCTCCGCCTTGAGCACGAAACTGTTCGGGCTTTCGTATACATCGCAGACAGGGGTCCACGGGGCGGGGATGCGGATATCCACGTCAAGGTTGGCCAGCGCATACTCGAAAAGCTTTTGTATCCTGTCCTGCACGAACATGACCTCCCTGGCGGAATCCCATCGGAGTATGGCCATGTCCCAAGCCTCTCAAGGAAAATAGAAGAAATCAGCGCCTAATTATAAACCAGACTGAGGAGGATTGTAACCAGATATGCGCCGCCCGCATTGCATTAAAATTATTCCCGCTCGACGGGGTGTTGGCGTTTCAGCCCGCCGTCTTCGCCTGGGGGCGCGGGCGACCCGCCCGCAACGTCTGAACGCCGCTTCGATGGCGGCGTTCGGACGGAAGCAACGTATGACTGCAAGCGCGGGAGTTTTAAACCCACCATGATTTGAGAGGCGAATGCCTTTGGCGTTTCACCGGGGCGTTCAGCCCCGATAAAACGCTTGCGGGCGGGTCGCCCGCGCCCCCAGGGAAGAGGGAACATGTCGTTGCCGCGCTTCGCTCCAGATGACTTGAACCCCGCTCCCCTTTTTATATCCCCAAGGCTGGCGCCGGGTTTTACGTTGAGAACCGCGTAGTAGTCTATGAAACTCTTATTGACCATCCCCGTAACCTGCGAAAATGATATGAACCCCGCCGCCAAAAACCTCCAAAGCAAACCCGCTAAATAATTCCCTCCTTCACTATCTATAATATCAAAGGATTACATCATGCAAAAGGCGCCCCCTAGATTTAAATCCCGCCTTTGTCTTGACAACCCCGCAATGCGCTCCTACACTCTACATAGTCGCAAGTGTGGTCGAAACGGTTCTAAGGTGGTTTTGCTAGACGCTGGATACAAACCCGGCGGAACAAGCGCGGGAAACGTGTTTCCCGGAAAATCCCAATTTAGCCTGACGCCTTTTGCGGCGCGTTTTCGCAGTTCATAGTAATGCGGGCGCGATTGTTCTTTGAAATCGGGTCTTTTC
>Ga0315281_10003774_pt1 | contig 22155 bp, 16 predicted proteins | sample YL17G07_0_MG_FD_204540 | JGI IMG/M metagenome (GOLD analysis project Ga0315281, IMG submission 204540) | Sediment microbial communities from Yellowstone Lake, YNP, Wyoming, USA - YL17G07_0 | ecosystem: Environmental > Aquatic > Freshwater > Lake > Sediment | place: USA: Wyoming | collected... | reverse complement strand
TGTCCCGTTGGGGGACGGCCCGAGCTCGATCATCCGTTGGACGGCCCGACGGGCTCGCTCGGCAACGTCGGGCGGCACCGTGACCTCGTGAACACCCTCGCGTAGAGACGTCAGGAGCTTGTCCGGCGTGATCATCTTCATGTAGCGGCACACCGCGTCCTCGTCGACCGGCTCGAACACCTTCGACGGGTTGGCCTTGCGGAGCTGATGCAGGATCCCGGTCTCTGTGGCGACGAGGAAGCGAGGAACGGACGCCCGCGCCGCCTCCTCCACCATCCCTCCCGTGGAGAGGACCTTGGTGCGGTCGGTCGGCAGCACTCCCTCGGACAGCAGCCACAGGGCGGCGGTCGTGCAGCCGCACTCGGGATGGATCAGCAGCTCGGCGTCGGGATCGGATGCGGCCTTCGAACGCAGCTTCTCCGGATCGATGGCCGCATGCACGTGACACTCGCCCATCCACAGGTGCAGCCGGCGGCCCGTCTCGCGCTCCACGTGGGCGCCGAGGAACATGTCGGGCAGGAACAGGATCTCGCGGTCCTCCGGGATCGAGCGCACTACCTCGGCCGCGTTCGACGAGGTGCAGCAGACGTCCGACTCGGCCTTGACCTCCGCGGAGGTGTTCACGTAGGAGACGACGACGGCCCCGGGGTGCTCGGCCTTCCACGCTTGCAGCTGCTCTGCCGTGATGGAGGCCGCGAGGGAGCAGCCCGCCTCGAGGTCCGGGAGGAGCACGGTCTTCTCGGGCGAGAGGATCTTGGCCGTCTCGGCCATGAAGTGGACGCCGCAGAAGACGATCACCTCGGCGCGGGTCTCGGCGGCCCGTCTCGACAGCGCCAGCGAATCTCCCACGAAGTCCGCGACGTCCTGAACCCAGGGCACCTGGTAGTTGTGGGCCAAGATCACGGCGTTCCGGCGCTCCGCCAGGTCGTGGACCTCTGCCGCCCAGGTCTCGAACGCGACGGTCTCGTGGCTCGGGCTATCGGTCCGCACGGATGACCTCCAGCGAGATGTCGAGGGCGGGCGCCGAGTGGGTGAGCCTGCCCACCGAGATCAGCCTCGCCCCCGCCTCGACGATCGCACCGATCGTCTCGAGGGTCACGCCGCCCGAGACCTCCAGGCGCTCCGCGTCGCCGACGCGGGCGACGACTGCGCGGACGAGCTCCAGCGTGGCGTTGTCGAGGAGGATCCGGTCGGCGCCCTCCGCGAGGGCCTGCTCGAGCTCGTCCAGCGTCTCCACCTCGACCTCGACGGGCGCCCCGCCCTCGCGGGCTCGCCGAACCGCCTCTGCGACTCCGCCCGCCATGCGGATGTGGTTGTCCTTCACGAGCACCGCGTCCGAGAGCGAGGCGCGATGGAGTGTGCCGCCTCCGGCCGCTACCGCCTCCCGCTCGAGAGCGCGCAGGCCCGGGAGCGTCTTGCGCGTGCACAGGACCCGAGCCGGCCCGGCCGCGTCCACGAAGGCGCGCGTGAGCGTCGCCACGCCCGACAGATGTGAGAGGAAGTTCACGGCGACGCGCTCCGCGCGGAGCACGGTTCGCGCCGGACCTCGGATCAGGGCGAGGAGGCTACCGGCTTCGACGCGGGCGCCGTCTCCCACCTTCCAGCCGACCTCGACGGGACCCGCGCCGTCTTCCTCGGCAGCCACGTCGAACACGGCCCCGGCCATCGCGGTCCCGGAGATCACACCGGCCGCTCGGGCGCGCAGCTCGGACGTCAAGCGGGCGTCCTCGGGCACGACGAGCCCGGTGGTCAGGTCACCCTGCGGAGCGTCCTCCGCAAGGGCGCGCCGGGCGAGCTCCTCGCGGACCTCGGCGGTGACGGTCGATGTGGTCGTTGCAGGTGACAAGGTGGATGCCATCGTACCCGCGGGCTCCCGTTCGAGGATGCCGAGTAGGCTGTGACCGATGGCCGAGGATCGCCGTCAGACCGACTCCGGCATCGAGCTGCGAACCCTGTACGGACCCGAGGACCTGGAGCACTTCGACCCGGCCCGCGACCTCGGGGCGCCCGGGGACCCGCCGTTCACCCGCGGTGTCCATCCGACGATGTACCGCGGCCGGCTCTGGACGATGCGGCAGTACGCCGGAATGGGAACGGCAGACGAGACGAACCGGCGGTTCCGGTACCTGCTCGAGCACGGCCAGACTGGGCTGTCGGTCGCCTTCGACCTGCCGACGCAGATGGGCTACGACTCCGACCACCCGCGCGCCGAGGGCGAGGTCGGCAGGACCGGCGTCGCGATCGACTCGGTCGAGGACGTGAAGCGGCTGTTCGAGGGCATCCCGCTCGACCGGGTCTCGACGTCGATGACGATCAACGCGACGGCTGCGATCCTGCTGCTGTCGTACGAGCTCGTCGCCGAGGAGCGAGGCGTCGACGCCTCGCAGCTATCGGGCACGGTCCAGAACGACTTGCTGAAGGAGTACGCGGCCCGCGGCACCTACATCTACCCGCCGAGGCCCTCGATGCGGATCATCACCGACCTGTTCGCCTACTGCGGCGAGCGGATCCCGAAGTGGAACACGATCTCGATCAGCGGCTACCACATGCGCGAGGCCGGTGCGACGGCGGTGCAGGAGGTCGCGTTCACGCTCGCGAACGGGATCGCGTACGTGCAGGCGGCGCTCGACGCCGGGCTCGCGGCAGACGATTTCGCGCCGCGGCTGTCGTTCTTCTTCGCCTGCCACATGAACCTGCTCGAGGAGATCGCGAAGTTCCGAGCGGCCCGGCGCATGTGGGCGCGGATCATGACCGAGCGCTTCGGCGCGAAGGACCCGCGGAGCGCGATGCTGCGGTTCCACACGCAGACCGGAGGCGCGACGCTCACCGCGCAGCAGCCCGAGAACAACATCGTCCGGACGACGCTCGAGGCGCTCGCGGCCGTCCTCGGGGGGACGCAGTCGCTGCACACGAACTCGTTCGACGAGGCGCTCGCGCTGCCGACGGAGCACGCGGTGAAGATCGCGCTGCGGACCCAGCAGATCATCGCGTACGAGTCCGGCGTGGCGGACACCGCCGACCCGCTCGCCGGCTCGTACTTCGTCGAATCGCTCACGAACGAGATCGAGGAGCGCGCCGCGTGCTACCTCAAGGAGATCGACGGGATGGGGGGCGCCGTCTCGGCGATCGAGCGGGGCTTCTACCAGGACGAGATCCACGAGGCAGCGTTCCGGATCCAGCAAGGCATCGAGACCGGCGACCGCGTGGTCGTCGGTGTGAACCGCTTCGAGGACCCGGAGGAGAACTCGGTGGAGACCCAGCGGATCGCCGAGGAGAAGGTCGCGAAGCAGGTCGAACGGGTCCGCGCGCTGCGGGCGAGCCGCGACGACAGAGCGGTGCGGACGACCCTGGCCGCCGTCGAGGAGGTCGCCCGCGGCACCGACAACCTGCTCCCCCCGATGAAGGAGGCCCTGCGGGCGCGCGCGACGCTCGGCGAGGTCTCCGACGTCCTCCGCGCCGTCTTCGGCGAGTACCGACCCCGCTGACGCGTCGGTTCCGCCCGGGTATGGTCGTTCGGCCGATGCCGCGATCCAGTCGGCGGCGATAGCGTGCCGGGCGGGCAACCGTCCAGAGGAGGAAACGTCATGCGCCTTCGCCGTGTAGCCGTCACCGTCGCGGCCGCGTCCTCGATGCTCATCGCGCTGGTGTCGGCCGCGACGGCCGTTGCGCGCGGCGGCACCGCGCAGGGCCGGGTCTTCGCGCCGAACCCGGTCGTGACGTTGCAGAACGAGAACCTGACCGATCAGAAGGACGCCGACTACGCGGCGCTGCAGCCCGCCTACAAGATCGTGACGCTCACGAACCTCGACGGCAGCGGCTATCTGCACGGCGACTACGCGTACGTGACGGGAACGAAGAACGACGCCTACAGCGCGACCGGGCAGTTCCTCTACGGACGCTCGCACAAGTGGTTCGAGCAGGTGATGGCCTACTACGCGGTGACGCAGGCGCAGCTGTACATCCAGAGCCTCGGGTTCCGGGACATCAACAACGAGCCCCAGAACGTCCAGGTCGACCAGTGGGGTCAGGACAACAGCTACTACGACCCGAAGTTCGACGTGATGCGCTTCGGCAAGGGCGGTGTGGACGACGGCGAAGACCTCGAGGTCATCTGGCACGAACTCGGCCATGCGATCCAGGACTCGCAGGTGCCCGGCTTCGGTGTGAACCACGACTCGAACTCGATCGGTGAGGGCTTCGGCGACTACTGGGCCTTCACGATGAGCGAGCCGGTCTCCGGCGGGTTCGACCCAGCCTGCATCGCCGACTGGGACTCGGTTTCCTACACCGTGGGCGAGATGCCGCACTGCCTGCGCCGCGTGGACCTGAACCTGACCGTCGCCGATCAGACCGGCCGGATCCACGACGACGGGCAGATCTGGTCGCGGGCGTTGTACGACATCCACCTCGCGCTCGGACGCACGACCGCGGACAGGATCATCCTGCAAGCGCAGTCCTCGTTCGCTGTGGACACGTCGTTCAAGGACGCGGCGCTCGCGACGGTCGCGGCCGCGCAGGAGGTCGCGGGGCACGGGGCGGCGGTCAAGGCCCGGAGGGCGTTCGTGGACCGCGGGATCCTCTAAGGGCTCCGTCGCGGAACGTTCGTCCCTGTTCGACCCCGCCGGTAGTCCCTCCGGCGGATCGTCGCGGTCCGATAGGCTGCGGGCCATGGACATCTCAGTGATCGGCGGTACCGGCGAGGAGGGGTTCGGGCTCACGCTCCGTCTCGGCCGGGCAGGGCACCACGTCATCATCGGCTCGCGGTCCGAGGAGAAAGGCGCCACCACGGCCGGCAAGGCGCGCGAGATCCTCGGCGGCGGGACGATCGACGGCACCACGAACGAGAAGGCGGCCGAGCAGGGCGACGTCATCTTCGTGACCGTTCCCTTCGCGGGGCAGGCCGACATCTACCGCGCGATCAAGGGCAGCGTCGCGCCGGGCAAGATCGTCGTGGACTGCACGAGCCCGCTCGCGACGGCGGTCGGCGGACGCGCCTGGCACGTCCTGCGTCCCTGGCACGGGTCGGCGGCCGAGCAGGCCAAGGCGATCCTGCCGACCGGGGTGCGGATGGTCGCTGCCTTCCACACGATCTCGGGCGAGGCGTTGCAGAACCTCGACCGCCCGATGGACAGCGACGTGTTCGTCTGCGGCTCCGACGCCGAGGCCAAGGCGACGGTCGGCGAGCTGATCGACCAGATCCCGAACCTGCGTTGGGTCGACGCCGGGGACCTCAGCCAGGCTCGGATCGCCGAGACGATGACGGCGCTGCTCATCTCCGTGAACCGCGCGTACAAGATCCACGACGCCGGGTTCCGGGTGACGGGCCGGGACTCGTGGGGCCGCCCCGGGGCGTGACCCACCTGCCGGCACTCGCGCCAATCGATCGCTACGAGCGCGCGGGCGTCTCCGTTCCGAGGGCGCGGTCCTTCCACCCCGTCGGCCGGGGCAGCAGCAACCGGGCGAGAGCCGCGGCGCACAGCAGCATCCCGCCCGAAACCGCGAACGCGCCGGAGACGTGGAACACCGATCCGAGCACGCCGGCGAGGAACGCGCCGGCGAGGTACGAGGCGTCGAGGACGGCCTCGGTCGCGGCGAAGACCCGGCCGCGCAACGTGTCCGGCGTTCGCTCCTGCAGCAGCGACCCGTAGGAGACGTTGCCGACCGAGTACGCGGCGCCGGCGACCAGCCACGCGAGCAGCACGGTGGCGAAGTCGGTGGTGCGCGACACCACGAGGACGGCGACCCCGACGACGCCGATCGCGATGGGCAGTAGCCGCTCGCGATGCCAGCGGCGCGCGAGCGCCGGTGAGGAGAACGAGCCGAGCAGCATCCCGAGTCCCCACGCCGTCGTCACGAACGCGAGCACACGCGTGCGCGCCGCGAACGAGGCTCCCTCCGTCAGGACGTCACGGACGAACAGCGTCTCGAGCGGCGTCTTCGTGGCGGCCGCCATCAGCACGATGCCCATCACGAGCAGCACGCCGCGCACGAGGGGTGTGGACAGGACGTAGCGCCCGCCCTCGACGAGGTCGCGGAGTGGGCTGTCGGTCTCCGCGCCGCCGCGCGCCGACCGCGACATGCGGACCCCGAGGATCAGGATCGCCGACACCGTGAACGACGCCGCGTTCATCCCGAAGACCCAGCGCGCCCCGAGCGCCGACACGAGGAACGCCCCGAGCGCCACCCCTATCATGACCGCGAAGTGGCAGGTCGCCCCCACGAGGGCGTTCGCCGCGACGACCTCGCCCTCGCCGACGACGTTCGGCACGCTCGCCATCAGGCTCGGCCGGAACACAGAGCCGAACAGGCCGAGGCACACGGCGACCCCGTAGAAGTGGAGCAGCGACGGGTCCGGTGACAGGAGGAGCGACGCGACGGCGACCGCCCGTGCGACGTCGGCGAACACCATGAGGTTACGGCGCGAGTGCCGGTCGGCGAGCGGGCCGGAGAAGAGGGCGCCCATCAGTGCGGCCGGCGCGAACCGGCAGATCAGCAGGATCGAGAGCGTTCGAGCGAGCTCGGCGCCGCCCGCCCGCGTCGATAGAGTCGCCGCCACGGCGAGCGCGAAGATCCAGCCGCCGAGGTTCGACACGGCCTGCGCGCCCCACAGGCGTACGAAACCGCCGTGCCGGAGCGCGTGGGTGAACTGTCCCGCGCCCGACGGCGCCAGGCGCGAGCCGGCGATCCGGTGGATGGCCACGGCGCCGCCGAGCGCGATGCAGATGTCTCCGGCCGAGAAGACGTTCGAGAACGGCCAGGACGAGGGGATAGCGAAGATGTCCCCGAGGAACAACAGCTTCGGCGCCGCGAGGGCGATGGAGTTCGAATAGACACCGGGGTCGGCCGGGAGCCCGGCGACCGCGAGCGCGTGCGGCGCGGCCGGTATCACGCCGCCGTTCGCGGCGATCGCGGCGAGGTTCATCAGCGCACCCGCTGCGACGAGCCAGAGACCTGGGATCCGCCGGTTCATCCATATGAACCCGATCCCGAGCGGGTAGGTGGCGACGTGGCCGGCAACGCGGACATCGCTCTCGGCTCCCGGGAGGAACGTGAGCGTGAGCTGGACGCCGAGCGCCAGCCAGAGCAGCCAGGGGCTCCGGAAGCGGACGTCGGCGAGCGCCCTCAGTCGGCCGCCGGCGAGTGGGACGGTCACGGCGGCGAGGGCCAGGAAGACGAGCAGCAGCATGGTGCCCGGCGGCCTCCCGACCGGTCGCGGTGTGTGCGGTCCCTTGCCTATCGGCAGCCCGCACCCGACGCCTGAGGGGAACGTCGGTTGCCCGGCGGCACACCGCCCGTCCGGCGGAGGCCGTCCGGTCCCTTCCTGCGCGGCGGGGGAGGTGGAAAGGGACCAAAGCCCGATAGCCCAACGCGCGCTCGAGTCCTACCGTTTACCTGCGAGAAGCCAGCTGCAAGAAGTACCGATCCGGTTCGCTCAAGCGGCCCGGGCGGATGGCCGAATCAACCGTGAGGGCTCCTTCGGTGGGTCGGGGCCTCCACCCGGCGGGACGAGAGGAGGTGAACACGTGAAGAGGTACCTACTTCGCCTCGGGTACACGCTGACCTCGCTCGCGGCGCTCCTCGTTGTGCTGGGTGCGCCCCGCAAATGGCCTCCCCACTGATCGAAGCTGGTTCCTTCGGTTCCACGCGTCGCGCGATACCAGCAGCGGATGCGGCTCCGCCCGGTGAGGTCGCCCACGTCGAGCAGCACGTCCCGGCCGGGGGTCTGGCGCGGCGTTCCGTTCGTGTCTTCGTCACCGTCGTCGCGGTCGCCGGGCTCGTCGCTCTCGCCTCCGTCACCATCTCGACCGGTTTCCGCTGGTTCCTCGGCGCCCCGCTTGCCTTCTGGATGTTCGTCGTTCTGACGTTCGTCGGCGAGCTGTTCCCGATCACCGCGCCTCGCGACGGCGAGGTGGAAGAGATCGGCACCTCCACGACGTTCGGCTTCGCGATCCTCATGGCGTACGGCATCGGCCCAGCGGCCCTCGCCTTCGCTGCCGCTTCAGGCGTCGCCGACGTGATCGAACGCAAGCAACTCTGGAAGGTCGCGTTCAACGCCGGGCAGTACACGCTGTCGGTGGCCGCCGCCGGCGCGGTGTTCGAGCTGCTCGGCGCTCCGGCGCACATGACGCTCGGAAGCCTCGGCGCTGTCGTTGCCTCCGCCCTTGCCTTCTTCGTCGTGAACGACGCGCTGATCGGCGTGGGGATCGCGCTCGCCAAGGGCATCCACCCGATGCGGTTCATCGTCGACGACCTGTGGTTCCAGGCCTCGACGGCGGCGGCCCTGTTCGCGCTGTCGCCGGTCGTCCTCGTCGTCGCGGACCGGAGTCCGTGGCTCGTCCCGCTGCTGGCGGTGCCGGTGGCGACGGTCTACTGGGGGGCCACCACCTCGCTGGAGAACACGCACCTGGTGGCGCGCCTGGAGGGGTCCCTCGAGCACGAGAAGGAACTGGGCCGGCTGAAGGACGATTTCGTCGCGGTGGTGTCGCACGAGCTCCGCACGCCGCTCACGTCTATCCAGGGCTACGTCAAGACGCTGCTGCAGCTGTCCGGCGATCTCGGCGAGGAGCAGCGGCGGTCGTTCCTCCAAGCGGCCGACCGGCAGAGCGACCGCCTCCGCCGCCTGATCGAGCAGCTGCTCATCGTCGGGCGCCTCGAGTCGCACGTGGAGCCGCTCGCGGTCTCGCTCGTGTCGCTCGAGGAGCTCGTGCCGCTCGTCGTCGACGAGTTGCGCCCGCGGGCCCACGGGCACACCTTCGACCTCCGCTTCACGCGGGACCTCGAGTTGATCGAGACCGACGAGGCGAAGGTCCACCACATCCTCTCGAACCTCGTGGAGAACGCCCTGAAGTACTCGCCGCCGGACACGCGGGTGACCGTTCGCGCGACCACGACCGGCGATGGCATCCTCGTCACGGTCGAGGACGAGGGCCCCGGGATCCCCGCGGAGTCACAGGACAGGGTGTTCGAGCGCTTCTACCAGGTCGACAGCTCGATCACGCGGAGCGTCGGTGGGACCGGACTCGGCCTGTACATCTGCCGGAAGATGGCCGACGCGATCGGCGCGCGCCTGTGGCTGGATCGCTCGGGGCCCGACGGCTCGGCGTTCTGCCTGTTCGTGCCCCGGACACCGCCGGCCGATGCGGACGGAGAGCGGCCGGCCTCTTTCGCGCGGCGACGGTCTGTGTTCAGTCGATGACGGCGAGCGTCTGACCCGGCTCCACGACCTGACCGGGCTCAATCGGGAGCTTGGAGACGACACCCTCGCGCGGCGCGGGGATCGCGTTCTCCATCTTCATCGCTTCGAGGATGCACACGACGTCGCCGGCCTCGATCTCCTGCCCCTGCTCGACGAGGATCCGCAGGATCGTGCCCTGCATCGGCGCGGCGATGACGGAGTGGACGTGCTCACCGTGGTGAGCGGCGCGGCGGGACGGCGGCTCCGGTGCCGTGTTGCGGCGGTGGTCGAAGATCCGGATCGGCACGCGGCGCCCGTCGAGCTCGACGAGTAGCTCGGCCGGAACCGGCTTCTTCGGTTCGGTCGGCGTCGGTGGGATCTCGACGGCCGGCAGCTCCACATCGCGGAGCGCCCGCTCGAGCCAGCTCGTAGTGTGCGCGCCCTTGCGGAACTCCGGCGTCTCGAGCACCCACCGGTGGAGCGGGATCGTGGTCGGCACGCCCTCGACGTGGAACTCGGCGAGCGCACGTAGCATCCGCCGGCGCGCCCGCTCGCGGTCCTCGCCGGCGACGATCAGCTTCGCGAACAAGGAGTCGTAGTCGGGCGGGATCTCGCGACCCTCGCGGACGGCCGAGTCGACGCGCACGAAAGGCCCCGACGGCTCGCGGTACCCGGTGATGCGTCCCGGCCCCGGGAGGAAGTTCCGCGTCGGGTCCTCGGCGTTGATCCGGCACTGGATCGCGTGTCCCTTCGACGACGTGTCGAGGTCGGTCAGCCGCTCACCGAGCGCGACCGCGATCTGCAGCGCCACGAGGTCGAGCCCGGCGACCATCTCGGTGATGGTGTGCTCGACCTGCAGCCGCGTGTTCATCTCGAGGAAGTAGAAGCTGCCGTCGTCGTCCACGATGCACTCGACGGTGCCGGCGTTCGTGTAGTCGGCGTCCTTCGCGAGCGCCATGGCCGCCTCGCCGATCCGCGAACGGAGCTCGTCGTCCACGACCGGCGAGGGTGTCTCCTCGATCAGTTTCTGGTGGCGGCGCTGGACCGAGCAGTCGCGCTCCCCGAGGAAGAAGGTGTTGCCATGTTCGTCGGCGAGGATCTGCGCCTCGACGTGGTGCGCGCGCTCGAGATAGCGCTCGAGGAAGACCTCCGGACGACCGAAGTAAGCCCGCGCCTCGCGCGCCGCACGTTTGAGGGCGGGCCCGAGATCCTCGGCCTTGCGGACGATGTGCATGCCGCGCCCGCCGCCGCCGAACGCGGCCTTCACGAGGAGCGGGTAGCCGATGCGCTCCGCGTGCGACGGAGCTGCGTCGATCGTGATCGGCTCGGGCGTGCCCGGGACGATCGGAACACCGGCCCGGTCGGCGGCCCGTCGTGCGGCGACCTTGTCGCCCATCATGTCGATCGCCTCGGGCGCCGGCCCGATGAACACGAAACCGGACTCGGTCACCGCCCGCGCGAAGTGTGCCCGCTCCGACAGGAACCCGTAGCCGGGGTGGATGGCCGTCGCCTTCGCCCTCTGTGCGGCCTCGAGGATCGCGCCGATGGACAGGTACGAGTCGACCGGGAGCGGCGGGCCGATACGGTAGGCGGCATCCGCCAACTCGACGTGGAGCGCGTCCCGGTCGGCGTCGGAGTAGACGGCCACCGATTGGTAGCCGAGCTCGCGGATCGTCCGGATGATGCGGACGGCGATCTCTCCGCGGTTCGCGACGAGGATCTTCGTTCTCGGCACTCGGGCGGCTCCGGCTCGCGATAATCGTTCTCGGCGGAAGGAGAGTCAAACCTCGATGCTGTCCGAACAGGCCCTGCGGCGCGCGCTCGAACGCATCGGGGTCGAGGCCCCCGTCCGGTTCGACGAGGTTACCCGTTCGACTCAGCTGACGGCCCTGGAGCTGGCCGGGTCGGGCGCGCCGGAGTGGACCCTGGTCGCGGCCGCGCACCAGACCGAGGGGCACGGGCGCCTGGGCCGCGAGTGGCTCGACGAGCCCGGGCGAGCGCTAATGTTCTCGCTCGTGCTCCGACCCGACCTGCCTCCGGACCGGGGCGGGCTGATCCCGCTGCTCGCCGGGGTGTGCGCGGCTCAAGCCTGCCGTGAGGTCGCAGGCGCCGACGCCATGTGCAAGTGGCCGAACGACGTCCTGATCGGCGAGCGGAAGGCCGGCGGGATCCTCGCCGAGTCTCGCGTCACCGATGCGCGGTTCGACCACGTGGTGCTCGGGGTGGGCGTGAACCTCGGCGCCGCACCGGCGGCCGTTCCGAGCGCGGGCGCCGTCGGCGACGTCGAGCCGGCGGCGCTCCTAGAGGCCTTCCTCGGCGCGTTCGCCTGCCGCTATCAACCCGCTCACCCGGCGTTCGCCGGCGCCGTGCTGGTCGCGTACCGGGCGGGATGCGCGACCCTCGGCCGCACCGTTCGCGCCACGACGATCCGGGGAGCCCTCGTCGAAGGTGAAGCGGTCGACGTCGACGAGACCGGGGCACTGATGGTGCGAACCGCGCGGGGCCTGGAAGCGATCCGCTTCGGCGAGATCGACCACCTCGGCGCGTAGTTGCTCTCGGGCGTCGCAGAGGTTAGCGTCGGGCCATGGCGTTCCCACGACGACTGCTCGTCGACGGCGAGGAACTCATCCTCGACCTCCGGCCGCACCCTATCGCTCTGGCTCGGGCGATCCTGCTCACCCTGCTCGTGATCGTCGCGTGGATCCTCCTGCTTCCGAGACTCCCCGACACCCTCCACGGTCCCCTCGTGTGGATCACGTGGGGGGCCGGCGTCCTGGTGATCCTGATCTGGCCGCTGCGCGACACGATCCGCTACCTAACGTCGCACTTCGTCGTGACGTCGGACCGCGTCATCCACCGGGCGGGATGGATCGCGAAGCGTTCGATGGAGATCCCGCTCGAGGCGATCAACGACGTGAGGTTCCAGCAGGGCGTCTTCGAGCGGATCATCGGCGCGGGTGACATCCTGATCAGCTCGGCCAGTGAGAGGGGCACTGAGGTCTTCAAGGACATCCGCAAGCCCGAGGCCGTCCAGAAGGAGATCTACCGGATGGGCGAGCTGAACCAGCAGCGGATGTTCCAGGGCAGGGGCCAGGCGGTCCCAAGCGCGCCTTCGACCACCACCGAGCTCCAGCGCCTCGCGGAGCTGCGGGACAAGGGTGTTCTGACCGAGGAAGAGTTCCAGGCCCAGAAGAAGAAGATCCTCGGGTCGTAGACCGGCTCCGGCTACCCGGGGATGATCCCGGCGGCAGATCTCCGGCCGACCCCACGTATGCTTGCCGCGTGAGCGAGGCCACCTGCGAACGTTGTGGGCACCCGCTCCCCGATGACGCTCGGTACTGCCCGAACTGCGCCTTCCCCGTCGGCGCGCCGGCGCCTGAGGAGCGCAAGGTCGTGACGATCGTCTTTACCGACCTGGTCGGGTCGACGCTGCTTTCCGCACGGATCGACCCCGAGCGCTACCGGGAGGTGCTCGCGATCTACTACACCACGGTCGCCGAGGAGCTCGAGTCGCTGCGCGGCCGCGCCGAGAACTTCGCCGGGGACGCCGTCGTCGGCGTGTTCGGCATCCCGCGCGCGCACGACGACGACGCGCTCCGGGCGATCCGGGCGGGCCTGGCGATCGTCGAGCGCGTCGGCCGGGTCGGTGAGTCGCTCGCGCTGCCCGTTCCGCTTCGGTGCCGGGTCGGCGTGAATACCGGCCCCGTTGCGATCGGTTCCGAAGCGGCGGAGCGCGGCCTGTTGTTCGGCGCGGTGGTGAACGCGGCGGCCAGGTTGGAGCAGGCTGCGGAGTCCGGCGCCGTTCTCGTCGGCGAGACGACCCGGCTACTGACCGAGGACAGCGTCGAGTACGGCGAGCGTCGGGAGGTCGAGGCGAAGGGGTTCGAGCAGGCGCTACCCGCGTGGCCGGTGGTCGCCCTCGCGCCGCGCTCCTCGCGGCGCACGATCCCGTTCGTCGACCGCCGCCGTGAGCTGCGCCTGCTCGGCGATACGTTCGAGCGCGCGCAGGAGACGCGCCGCGGCCACATGGCGACGCTGTTCGGGGAGCCCGGCATCGGCAAGAGCCGCGTGGCCGAGGAGTTCCTGGCCGGCCTGCCGGACGAGACGAGGGTGCTCACCGGCCGAGCGAGCCCGTTCGAAGAGGACGTCACGTTCGCGCCGCTCGCCCAGGTCCTGCTGCAGGCGATGGATGAGCGGTCCGATGCGCCGGCCGCGCAGCTCCTCGGGAGTCTGGAGGACCTCGTGCGCTCCTGCTGTCCGGAGGACGAGGTTCGGCAGGTCGTCGCGCGGCTCGGTCTCGCGCTCGGCTTGGTGGAGGAGGCCCGGGACGCCCGCCGCTACCGCGTCGCGGAGATCCGGGCCGGCCTGCTCTCGCTGCTCGACGGTCTCGCGGCGTCCGGTCCCGTGGTGCTGGTCTTCGAGGACCTCCACCTCGCGCAGCCGCCGCTCCTGGACCTGATCGAGCAGGTGGTGCGCGAGGCCAAGCACACGCCCTTGCTCGTGCTGTGCATCTCGCGCTACGACCTGCTCGACGACCGACCCGACTGGGGCGGCGGGCTCGGTGACTCGCTGAACCTGTACCTCGAGGCGATGTCGCTGCCGGACGCGACCGAGCTCGCGCTCGAGGCCGGCGAGGGCCTGAACGAGGAGACGGCGGAGCGGATCGCCCGGCACGCCGGCGGCAACCCGTTCTTCATCGTCGAGACCACCGGGATGCTGCTCCACGAGGAGGTCGAGCTGCCTTCCGACACGGAGCCGCTTCCGCAGCGGCTCCTGCCGCCGACGGTGCAGGCGGTGATCGCCGCGCGCATCGACCGCCTCGGTGAACAAGCGCGCGGCCTGCTGCGCAAGGCGTCGGTCTTCGCTCGGTCCACGTTCGACCTGCCCGAGCTCGCACTCATCGCCGAGCCCGACGAGAGCGCGCTCACCGAGCTCGAGGACGAGGAGCTGCTCGTGCACGACGAGCAGCGTCCGGACGTGTGGCGGTTCCAGCACGGCATCGTCCGCGACGTCGCGTACGAGAGCCTGCCGAAGCGCGAGCGTCGGCGGCTGCACCTACGCCTGGCGAACCGGTTCTCCGAGCCCGACACCGTGGACCGGTACCCGCGGTCGATCGCGTACCACCTCGAGCAGGCGGCGCGGGCCTCGCACGATCTGAACCCGAAGGACCGGACGCTCGCCGAGAGGGCCGTCGGGGCCCTCGCGCGCGCCGGCGACCTGGCGCTCGAGGCCTCCGACGCGCGCACGGCCGAGGACCTTTACGAGCGTGCACTCGCGCTGAGCGGCCCGGAGCGCGGCTGGAGCGTGCGTGAGGCGACGATGCTGTCGAACCTCGGCGAGTCGCGGTACTGGCTGGGTGAGTTCGAGTCGGCGGCCGGCCCGCTCGCCCGCGCGCTCGAGCTCGCGGGCCACGACGCGCGGATCCGCGCGCACGCGAACCGGTTCCTGGGCGACATCGAACTGTCTGTCCGCGGCAGCCGGACGAGGGCCGCCGAGCACTTCGACGAGGCACTGGCAGCGGCCCGCGAGTTGGGCGACCCGTGGACGCTCGCGCGCACGCTGCTCTCGGCCGGGTGGGTGCCCTACTGGCGGAACGACGTCGACCCCGCTCGCGCGATGTTCGAGGAGGCGCTCGCGGTCACGAGGTCCGGCGCCGAGGCCGACCCGTGGGCCGAGGCGAGGGCGCTCGGGACCCTGGCGACGATGGAGTCTGAGGTGGGAGACGAGGAGCGGGCGCTCTCGCTCGCGTCGGAGGGGCTCGCGATCGCCGAGGCGAGCGGCGACCGATTCTCCGTCGGCGTTGCGCGGCAGGGCGTGGGCGATGCGCTCCGGCGGCTCTGGCGTCTGGATGAGGCGAAGCCGCACCTCGACGGCGCCGTCGACGCGATGCGCGAGCTCGGAGCACGGTGGGAGCTGGCCAGCATGCTCACGTCGCGGGGGATCCTGCACCGGCTGTCCGGCCGGCCCGAAGACGCTGTGAAGGACCTCCGCGAGGCGTTCCGCCTGTGCCGGGACCTGAAGGAACGGAGCATCGTCATGTGGACGGCGAACGCCCTCGCCGAGGCGTCGGTCGACGCCGGCGATCTCAAGACCGCACGCGAGGTCCTGGGTGAGGCGGCGGCGATCGCGACATCCGAAGGCCCGGCGTCCTTCGATCGGCTCACCGACGCGGAGGTTCTCATCCTGCTCGCCGAGGGGGAGCGGGACGCCGCCCGCGAGCGGGCCACGGATCTGTTGCGCCTGTACGGAGAGCAGGGGCGCCCGAAGGGCGTCGCCGGGCAGACGTGGTGGAACGGCCGGGTGTTCGGGCCCGAGGCCGTCGGTGGCGAGGAGGAGATGGAGCGCGCGCGCAAGGTGCTCGAGGAGCTGCATTGGGAGCAGGCGCTCCGCGGACCCGACCTCGTCGGGAGGTGACGGGCCTGGACTTCGACCTCACCGAGGAGCAGCGCGAGTTCCGGGACGCGGTGCGAGAGTTCGCGGAGGAGGCCGTCGCGCCCGTCGCCGAGGAGCACGACCGCACCGAGACGTTCCCGCTCGAAGTCGTGCGGCGGATGGGCGACCTCGGGCTCTTCGGTCTCCCGTTCCCCGAGCGCTACGGAGGGTTGGACGGCGACTTCGTGACGTTCTGCCTCTGCCTCGAGGAGCTCGCGCGCGTGGATCCCTCGGTCGCGATCACGCTGGGGGCTGCCGTCGTCCTCGGTGCGAACCCGGTCTTCCGCTTCGGCACCGAGGAGCAGAAGGACCGCTGGCTCATCCCGATGTGTCGCGGAAAGGTCCTCGGGTCCTTCGGACTGACCGAGGCGGGCGCCGGGTCCGACGCGCACGGGGTTCGCACGACCGCGCGCCTCGAGGACGACGAGTGGGTGATCGACGGCACGAAAGCGTTCGTCACGAACTCGGGGACGCCGCTGTCGGAGGTGTGCCTCGTCGCCGCGTGGACCGGCGGCGGCGAGATCTCGGTGATCCTAGTGCCCGGCGGCACGTCGGGGTTCACCGTCGGGCCGGCGCACAGCAAGGTCGGCTGGCGCGCGCGCGATACGCACGAGCTCGTGTTCGAAGGCTGCCGCGTGCCCGAGGGGAACCTCCTCGGAGAGCGAGGGGGCGGCCACCGCGAGCTCCTCGAGACGCTCGATGACTGGCGGATCGCGCTCGCGGCGGTCGGCGTGGGCCTGGTACGGGGGTGCCTCGAGGAGAGCGTGAAGCACGCGCGGGAGAGCGAGATCTTCGGTCGACCGTCCGGTGAGCTCGATGCGCTGCGCTTCGAGGTCGCCGACATGAAGGTCGCGGTCGAGACGGCCCGGCTCGCCTACCTGAAGGCCGCCTGGCTGCGCGACCGCGGGCGGCCGTACGGGACCGAGGCGGCCATCGCGAAGGTCTACGCGAGCGAGATAGCACCGTCCTGCACCCGCAGCGCCGCGCAGATGCACGGGGGCCATGGGTCCATACAGGGATCCCCGGCGGCGCGGTTCTACCGAGACGCGGAGATGCTGGAGATCGAGGGGGGTACGAGCGAGACCCAGCGCTTGTTCATCGCCCGTGACCTGGGACTTCCCAGCGCCGAGCCCTGAGCCGCGCTCAAGGCTCGGCGCCCGCCGGTCGAGGTAGGTGATTGAAACGGGGTGCCCGAGGGGCCAGCCTGAATGGGCACGCCGGTTGACATCCGAGGCCGTAAACCGGTAGGAAGGCGGTCTCCCATGGCCGAAAACCGAGAGCAAGCCCGCGCCTTTGCGCGCCGGATGGTCGGCGTCGTCGCGGCGTTGCTGCTGCTCACGGCCGTGGCGTCGCCGGCGTGGGGCACCGACATCAAGCACCAGTACGACCAGGCGAAGGCCCGCGTCGCCCAATTGAAGGACGAGGTGACGGCCGAACGGGCCCAGCTCGCCGCGCTCGGGGCCAAGGCCGCCGAGCTCGCGCAGAAGGTGGACGAGGCCCGGGCGGCGTATGAGCTCATCACCGAGCAGCTCCGCGAGACGAAGGGAAAGCTCGCCGAGGCGCGCGACCGGTACACGGCGCTCCAGGGCCAGCTCGATGCCCGGGCCCGGGAGACCTACATGCAGGGGCCGGGGAACACGTTCGAGTTCCTCCTCGGCGCGACGTCGCTCGCCGACCTTTCAGACCGGATCACCTACGTCGACGCCCTCACGCAGGCCGACGCTGACCTAGCCAACCAGGTACAGAACCTCAAGAACGAGCTCAGCGCCGAGGCGAAGGACGAGGAACGGCTGCAGGAGAAGGCCGCGGCCGCGCTGCAGAAGGTCCAGGCGCAGGAGGCCGAGCTCGAGGCGCAGCTCGCGCAGCAGCAGCAGATCGTCGACGACATCGAGGCGAAGGTCACCGAGGCCGAGCGGCTCGCGCAGAAGCTCGGCAAGCAGTGGCAGGACTACCTGAAGGCGATGTCCGGTGCGCAGTTCCACCCCGGCGAGATCTTCAAGGTTTGCCCGGTCGACGAGCCGCGGGCCGTCTACGACGGGTTCGGCGCCCCGCGGTACGCCGGCGGCTACCATCCGCACGCCGGGAACGACATCGTGGCCCCGCGCGGCACGGCGATACGGGCGCCGTTCGACGGGACCGCGCGCACGTCGTGGAACTCGCTCGGCGGGAACGCCGTGTACGTGTACGGTGCCGACGGCTACGTGTACAACGCGCACCTCGACCAGACCGGGTACAACGGACCGGTCCAGGCCGGCGACGTCATCGGGTACGTCGGCAACACAGGCGACGCGCAGGGTGGCATCACTCACGACCACTTCGAGTGGCACCCGAACGTGATCCCGTCGAACTGGCCGCAAAGCGCCTACGGCTACACGGTCATCGGTTCCGCCGTGAACCCGTACCCGATCCTGTCGCAGGTCTGCTGACCTGCTGCGTTCGGGCCGGCCGGCCGCGGGCGCGCTACGGACGCTGGCGCCGGTGGAGCAGGCCGGCGACGTAACCGCCCGTCTTCGCCGCGTCGATGAAGGCCATGAGCGCGGGCACCGCCACGGCGGCCTTCGCGCGGTCGACCGGATCGTCGAAGCGTGTGAGGGCGCGCTTCACGGGCTTCGCCGCGTAGGCCGCGCCGCTGGCGAGCGTGATGAGCTTGAGCAACCTGCTCCTCGAGCTCCACGCGTAGAGCGCGCCGGAGTACACGCCGAACCGCAGCGCGTGACGCTCCGGGTACATGCCCGCGATCGCGTCGCCGCGCGCGTACCGGAAGTACTGCGCCCACGTGGCGGCGAGGGTCGGGCGCAGCCGCCAGCGCGCCACGGCGCCCGGCGCGAGGCGCATGTCGAGTCCGAGCTCGCGCCACCGGTGGTCCACGTACATGTCCTCACCGATGTCGAGCCACTCGGGGAACCCGCCGGCCGCCTCGATCGCCCCGCGGCGGAACGCGACCGAGCGGCCCGACGGCATGAACGTCGCCTCGTCGATCTCATCCGCCTCCGGCAGGTTGACCGCGGCCATGCATGACTGCAGGAATCCCTCGGTGATAGGACGGTAGAAGCCCATCGCGACGTCTGCGCCGGCCTCGATAGGCTCGAGCAGCCGCTCCAGCCAATCGGGGTCGAGGACGCAGTCGGCGTCGGAGAGCGCGATCACGTCGTGCGCCGCGGCGCCGATGGCGACGTTGCGGCCGCGGGCGATGTTCGCGCCGTGCTCCACGATCAGCGTGATGCCGTCGGCCCGCTGGAGGGCCTCCAGCGTTCCGTCGGTCGAGCCGCCGTCGCACACGATCACCTCGTCCGACGGACGGGTCTGCGCCGCAACTGAATCTAGGAACTCGTCGATGTGGTCGGCGGCGTTCAGCACCGTGGTGACGAGCGAGACCCTAGCCTCGTTCACTTCCAGCCCGTCACCTCCTCGTAGACCCGGAGCGTGAGCCGCGCCGTCTCGTCCCACGAGAACCGCTCCGCCCGCGCCCGGCCGCGCGCGGCCAGCTTCTCCGCGAGGTCGGTGTCGGTTAGGAGCGCCTCGATCGCGGTCGCGATCTCGCGCACCGAGCGCGGGTTCACCCCGAGTGCCGCGTCGCCGACCACCTCCGGCACCGACGACGTGTTCGACGCGACCGCCGGAACGCCGCGCGCCATCGCCTCGACGACCGGCAGCCCGAACCCCTCGTACAGCGACGGGTACACGAACACGTCGGCAGCACGGTACACGGCGTCGAGGTCCTCGCCGGAGAGCGCGCCGGTCATCACGATGTCGCCCGGGCCGTGCAGCGCGATCTCGCGCATCAGCGCCTCGTGGTGCCAGCCGAGCGGCCCGGCGAGGACGAGCGCGTGCGGCACGCCGGTGGCCGCCACGCGCCGGTACGCGCGCACGAGTCGCACGAGGTTCTTCCGCGGTTCGAGCGTGCCGACGAACAGCACATAGGGCGCCCGGACCTTCAGCCGCGGGAGCACGTCGCCCGGGTCGAGTCTTCCGGCCTCGAGTGACGCGGCGAGCGGCACGACGTGCAGACGTGTGGGGTCCACCTTCGTCTTCGAGAGGATGTCCTCGGCCGTGTTCCGCGACGGCGTCACGATCGCGTCGGCGCGTTTGACCGCCGCGCGGAGCCCCAACCTGTAGAGAGTTCGCCAGCTCCGCGGGAAGGCGTCGGGGAAGTACTCGAACGCGAGGTCGTGCACGGTCACGACCAGGTGCTGGCCCGAGGCCGCTGGCGGGATCGCCGCCGGGTTCGTTGCGTGCACGACGTCGGCCGACCGCAGCGAAGCGGGGAGCGGGGGCCGTCCGGTGAGGTCCCAGCGCGGGTACAGGCTCCTGATCGACGCGGGCAGCTCTTCGACCCAGAAGTCGCGGACCCACCGCTCCGGCGGGTCCTGCGAGGCGAACCGCGCGTGGAACAGCTTGATGTCGAGCGCCGGGTCATGCCGCGCGAGCGCCGGGACGAGGTTCCGCACGTACGTCCCGATGCCACCCGGCGTCTGGAACCACAGCTGGTCGACGTGGAGCGCGACGCTCGTCACCGCGTGGCGCCCATCCGTTACCTCGCGTCGGCGCGACCCTGGAGCGGCGGGACGCCGCGACGGGCGAACTGCGTCCGCCGCGGCATCGGCCAGGGATCGTCGGCGTACTTCCGGGCCTGGAGGACGCCGTACCCCGTGGTCTCCAGTCGGCCGGCGAGGACCCACGGATGTGGGTGCGGGTTCTCGCGGCGGAGGTACCGCTCCAGCGCGCGCAGGATCGTGCGCTCCTCCTCGCGGGAGAGACTCTCCGGAAGCTCGAACCGGCCGTCCACGGCTACAGCGGGATGTTCCCGTGCTTGCGGGCCGGAACCGCCTCGCGCTTCGTCGAGAGCATCCGGAGCGCCTTGATCAGCCGGGGTCTGGTCTCGGCGGGCTCGATCACATCGTCCACGAACCCGCTCTCCGCCGCGACGTAGGGGGTCGAGAACTTGCGGTGGTACTCCGCGATCAGCTCTGCGCGGCGCAGCGCGGGATCGTCGGCCTTCTCGATCTCTCTGCGGAAGACGACGTTCACCGCGGCGTCGGGGCCCATCACGGCGATCTCGGCGGTCGGCCACGCGAACGACACGTCGGCCCGCAGGTGCTTCGAGTTCATCACGAGATAGGCGCCGCCGTAGGCCTTGCGCGTGATCACCGTCATCCGCGGCACCGTGGCCTCCGCGAACGCGTACAAGAGCTTCGCGCCGTGGCGGATGATGCCGCCGTACTCCTGCGCGGTGCCCGGCAGGAATCCCGGCACATCGACGAACGTGACGATCGGGATGTTGAAGGCGTCGCAGAACCGCACGAACCGCGAGGCCTTCTCACTGGATTCGATGTCGAGCGTGCCGGCCAGCACCTTCGGCTGGTTCGCGACGATCCCGACCGACAGTCCGTCGAGGCGCGCGAATCCGATTACGACGTTCATCGCCCAGAAGGGGAAGACCTCGAAGAACTCAGCGTCGTCCACGATCCGGCGGATCACCTCGTGCATGTCGTACGGCTCCTTCGCGGAGTCCGGCACGAGGAGTGTGAGGCCCTCGTCGCGGCGCTCGGGGTCATCGACCGGCGTGTAGGAGGGCGGGTCCTCGAGGTTGTTCGAGGGTAGGAACGAGAGCAGGTGCCGCACCGACGCGAGGCACTCCTCCTCGTCCTGCGAAACGAACGACGCGATGCCCGAGCGCGACGCGTGCGTCATCGCGCCGCCGAGCTCCTCGAGAGTGACCTCCTCGCCGGTGACCGCCTTGATGACGTCGGGGCCGGTGATGAACATGTGCGAGGTCTCGCGAACCATGAACGTGAAGTCGGTGACGGCGGGGGAGTAGACGGCGCCGCCGGCGCACGGACCCATGATCACGCTGATCTGGGGGATCACACCCGAGGCGCGCACGTTCCGCTCGAAGATGTAGCCGTAGCCCGCGAGGGACGCGGCGCCCTCCTGGATCCTCGCGCCGCCCGAGTCGTTGATCTGGATGAAGGGCTGACCCGTCGACGTCGCGAGGTCCAGCACCTTGCAGATCTTCTGGGCGTGAACCTCGCCGAGGGACCCGCCGATGACGGTGAAGTCCTGCGAGGCAACGGCGACCTTCCGGCCGTCGACGGTGCCGTAGCCGGTCACCACGCCGTCGCCCGCCGGCCGGTTCCGGTCCATGCCGAAGTCGTGCGAGCGGTGGACGGCGAGCGGATCGGTCTCCTGGAACGACCCCGTGTCGAGCAGGAGTTCCAGGCGCTCCCGCGCGGTCAGCTTGCCCTTCTCGTGCTGCTTGCGGACGGCCTCCTTGCGCTGGGGGTCGAGCAGGGCGGCCTTCCGTCCGCGGAGTTCGTCGATACGCTCCTCGACGGTCTGGGGCTGGACCTGGGGGAGGTCCTCGTCGGTTCCGGCCATGGTCCCCGGAGTCTACCGCCGGGGGCTCCCAGGTCGGGAGCGAGGCCGTGAATCCCTAAGGCAGGTCAACCCCTCACGAGGACGCGAGTAGCATCGGTGGCGGACGCCTCGTCGACCGGTGGGGAAGGCGGCGACGCCTTGCTCCTGATCCCGTGGGCGGGGCGTCCCTT
>Ga0315281_10003773_pt1 | contig 22156 bp, 23 predicted proteins | sample YL17G07_0_MG_FD_204540 | JGI IMG/M metagenome (GOLD analysis project Ga0315281, IMG submission 204540) | Sediment microbial communities from Yellowstone Lake, YNP, Wyoming, USA - YL17G07_0 | ecosystem: Environmental > Aquatic > Freshwater > Lake > Sediment | place: USA: Wyoming | collected... | reverse complement strand
ACCTTCCGCATTTCCCCCTGGCTGGGCGCGATAATGATTCTCGGTATATTCATACTGGCCTTTCTGACTTTTTTTGGCGTGCCCTTTATTAGTGCTTCTCCGCACAAAGGAGCGATATGAAGTTGAACGCAAAAAAGCCGATGTTGTTGCTGTTGACGTTAACGATACTGTCTGTAGAGGTAAGCGGATTCGTGAAGACCATAGGTACCATCACGCCGGGAAAAACCTTTGCCACCGCATCAGCACCTCAAGCAGATCCCAGCCATGATCCGGCGCTGCACGCCCGGCAGGCACGAGCAGCGGAGATTGATGCGCGCTTCAGACAAGCGGTTACCATGTTGCACGCGAAACAATACGATCATGCCGTAACTGCATTGCACCGCTTGCTCGAACTTGCCCCCGAGATGCCGGAGGCTCATGTCAATATGGGTTACGCGATGATAGGCTTAAAACGTTATTCGCTCGCGCGGGATTTTTTTGAGGGCGCAATTAACCTGCGCACTGCACAGGCCAATGCCTACTATGGTTTGGCTGAAGCCCTGGAGGGGCTAAACGAATTGGAACAAGCGATCGGTGCGATGCGCGGCTATATTCATTTGTCCCGCTCGGATGATCCCTATATACGCAAGGCTCGCGCCGCGTTATGGGAGTGGGAAAAAGAATTGGCACGCAAGACTGAAAGGCAATAGATTGAATAATGGTTACGGCGTATGATACAAAAAACGTGATTTTTTTATTGCGAACACTACCATGACAGCACCTTTTACCGAAGCAGCGGTACCGACTTCCGGCGAAAATCATGTCCCGCCGCCTGAAACGTCGGGCAGGTTATTCTTCACGGTGCCCCTGCAATTCAAGGGCTTTCTGGCATTTGTTGCTGTTTTGTTTTACGCATTGCTTCTCGTCGTTTTCATCCTGTATGAAAAAGCTTCGCTGCTGGACGAATTTTCACATCTGCAAGAATTCCACGAGGTTATTGGCCAGCTAAGGCAGGTAGAACAAACCATTTTTCACACCATTACAGCGGTTTACACCAATGAAGATTCAGCAGATCTGCACACGGGACTGCGCCATATCCAGGCGCATTTCGATGTCCTTAAAAAAAGAAATGCGGAACTGACGGATCGTTTTCCTGCCGCCAGTGCCAATCTTGACGCAGCCGAAAAAGCGATGACATTGGCGTTTTCCAATCCCTCCAAGACCAAATTGATCTCAATTCGCAGCGAGCTGTTCATTACCAAAGACGACCTTGACCGTCAGGTTGAGCTATACCGGCAAAAACAAAAAGATATGACTGAACATTACCGCGCGCAATCAGATGCTGCTGCGCTTGCCTCGCTGATGCTCGGTTTGTTTGGCATTGCGCTGATCGGTACTATTATCGGCCTGTTTTTTACCCGGCTTACAAACGATCTGCACATATTGAAAAAAAGGGCATTGGAAATCGTGAATGGGGATCGCGGCCAACCGATACCGATCAAGCGCAAGGATGAGGTAGGGGAATTGATACACGCGGTAAACCACATGGCGGAGGCTCTGGAGCAGCGCGAAAAAGAGCTTATGCTTGCACGCCAGCGTTATTTCCACCGCGAGAAGATGGCAGCAGTTGGCGCACTGGCCGCTGGCGTTACGCATGAAATCGGCAATCCCATTGCGGCCATGTCTGGCGTGGTGCAGGAGATGGTCGATAAACAGAGCACACGCGAGTGCGGAGTAGCGGGCAGAGGCTGTAGACCCGTCCTGTTGCAGGCACAAATACAACGCCTGGCCGCGATCACCCGCGAAATTTCCGGATTTGCTGCGCCGCAGCCGATAGAGCGCCAGTTGTTGAATTTGAACGAATTGGCGCGTACCGCAGCGGGTCTGATGGGGTACGACAAGCGGATGCGGCGGGTAAACCTGCGGCTCAATCTGAACAGCCAGTTGCCGGCGATATACGGCGTAGCCGATCAACTTATACAGGTGGTCATGAACCTGCTGATCAATGCAGCAGACGCTCTGGAATCTGTGGAAGACCGCCCGCGCGAGATTACCTTATACAGCGAAGTATACGGCAGCAATGTTAGCTTTACCGTGATGGATAACGGTTGCGGTATGAACCATGACACGCTCAACCGGGTTTTCGAAGCCTTCTTTACCACCAAAAATAAAGGTACCGGATTGGGTATGTCGCTATGCTATTCAATCGTGACCGAACATCACGGCACGATTGAAATCGACTCCATGCCGGATTTGGGAACACGTGTACAGATACTCCTTCCCCTGCCTTCCGATGACGAGGCGGATTTGATATGACATGTTTGCAAGTACTCGTTGTCGATGATGAACCGGCTATCCGGCAGGTAGTGGCAGCCCAATTGCGCAAGGCAGGCTATCCGGTTGATCAGGCAGATAGCGGCAATGCCGCGTTGTTAAAACTGTCCAAGGGCGATATTGACGTCGTAATATGCGATATCAAAATGCCCGATTTGAGCGGTATTGAAGTGTTGCGCCAGGCGCGCGCAGCTGGCATAGACACAGCCTTTATCATGATGACTGCTTATGCTTCTGTGGACACGGCGATCGAAGCCATGAAGGCGGGTGCGGTCGATTACATGATCAAACCCCTTAACAATGAAGAGCTGCTGCACCGGCTGTCCAAGGTGTGCGACTTGCGCGGTCTGCGCGCTGAAAACCAGGTTCTGCGTAAACTGGTGTTGGGTTCCAGCGAAGAGGTGTTCAGTTTTAACTCCCCCTCCATGCGTGAAACAGAGCGTATGGTGATCAAAGTAGCTCCGACCGACAGCACGGTACTCATCACCGGCGAAAGCGGCACGGGGAAAGGGGTGACGGCGCGCCTGATTCACCAGAAAAGCCAACGCTCCGATTCGCCTTTCATCCCCGTCAATTGCGGCGCCATTCCCGAAAACCTGGTTGAAAGCGAATTTTTCGGCCACCTCCGTGGCGCCTTCACCGGCGCAGACAAGGCAAGAAAAGGCTTATTTCTGGAGGCGGATAAGGGTACAATTTTCCTCGACGAGATCGGCGAACTGCCATTGTCACTGCAAGTAAAACTGTTGCATGTGATCGAACACAAGGAAGTGCGCCCGCTAGGCAGCGAACAGGCCCGGCGCGTGGATGTGCGCATTATCGCCGCGACCAATCAAGATCTCGCCGAAATGGTCGTACAGGGAAAGTTTCGCCAGGATCTTTTTTTTCGGCTCAGTGTTTTTCAAATACACATGCCGCCGCTGCGCGAACGACGCGAAGATCTCCCGTCCCTTATCAAATTCCTGCTTCAACGCAGCATGCGGCGACTGGGTAACGGACGCAGCATAACGCTTGATCCTGCAGTTGAAGAAATTCTGATCAACCACGACTGGACAGGCAATGTGCGCGAACTGGAAAATGCCATCGACCGTGCGATTATCATGGCAGAGGGTGACTGCATCACGCTCGGCGACCTGCCGCCACAAATTACCAGGTTCGCTCAGTCGCCTCAGCAACGCAATGACAACACCCGACTTTCCGGTGGTTTGCGCGAGTCAATGCGCAAATTAGAAGCAAGCCTCATTATGCGTGCGATTGGAGAAGCGGGGGGAGATCGTCGCGTCGCCGCCCAGAAGCTCGATATCGGGTTATCGAGTTTGTACCGTAAAATGGAAGAGTTTGAGAGTAATGGACTGTTGACTGAAGAATAATCTTGTTCTCGCGTAATATTTCAGTTTAAATTCCTGACATACTTTTATTATCCGTTTTGATGTTTGTTGTTAACCGTGTGAACGCTGAATCTGGCAATCAAAAAATTAATCACCAAATAAAGGCTTGCAATATGATCTCTAATAACATGATAAACGTAATTCGGCGTAGCAGTTTCATGCTAATGCCTACTCTGTTGCTTGCACTTGGTGCAAGCGGGACACTGTACGCTGCAGACCTCTTCAAGGGAGGCAAACTTTATGCGGCACATTGCGTTGCATGTCACGGAGTGTCCGGTGTCAGCATGATGCCCGGCACACCTAATTTTGTGAGAAACGGGACACTTTTGCAGCCAGACATGATGCTGTTTAATTCGATCAAATCCGGAAAAAATGTCATGCCGTCCTTTCAGGGGATTTTGAAAGATCAAGATATCATGGATGTGATTGCCTATTTGCGGACAATGAATTGATGCGCACCTTTACCAACTTTAATAACTACTGAATTGTAATTCGGGCAAACCTGCGTTTACCAACCTGCGCGACAACAGTCATACCCGCTTTTAACTGCAGCGCTTTATCACTCACTTTCGCGCCATCCAGTTTTACACCCGCCTGAGCAATCATGCGTATTGCGTCCGAAGTACTTTCTACCAGCCCCGCCTGTTTGAGTAATTGCGCAATACCGATATTGCCATTCACTGCGTTCACTGACACTTCGGGCATATCCTCCGGCAAGACCCCTTGTTTAAAACGCGCTTCAAACTCGGCCAATGCCTGCTCAGCAAAAATACGCGAATGGAATCGGGTAACCATCTCCTGCGCCAGCAACACTTTGATGTCGCGAGGATTGCGTCCGTTTTCCACTTCTTCGCGCCATTTACCGATCGTGTTCATGCTCTCAAAAGACAGCAACTCAAGATAGCGCCACATCAATTCGTCAGAGATAGACATCAACTTGCCAAACATTTCTTGCGGGGTATCGGTGATGCCGATGTAATTCCCAAGAGATTTTGACATCTTGTTAATGCCATCCGTACCTTCCAGCAGCGGCATGGTCAGGATACATTGCGCGGGCTGGCCGAAATGCTTTTGCAGCTCGCGGCCCATCAGCAGATTGAATTTCTGATCCGTGCCGCCCAGTTCCAAATCTGCCTTTAACGCAACGGAATCGTAGCCCTGCACCAATGGATAGATAAATTCATGGATCGCTATGGGCGTATTGTTTTGGTAGCGCTTGGAAAAATCATCACGCTCCAGCATTTGCGCGACAGTGTGAGTAGCTGCCAACCTGATTAAATCCACCGCGCTAAATTTATCCATCCAGGTCGAATTAAACACGACCTCGGTTTTGGCCGGATCCAGCACTTTAAACACCTGGTCACGATAACTTTGTGCATTCTTCAACACCTGTTCGCGCGACAAGGGGGGTCTGGCTGAATTTTTTCCGCTGGGATCGCCTATCATGCCGGTGAAGTCTCCGATCAGAAACAGGGCATGATGTCCCAATTCCTGCAATTGGCGCATTTTATTAAGTAATACGGTGTGGCCAAGATGCAGATCGGGCGCAGTGGGGTCAAAGCCCGCCTTGATGCGCAAAGGCTGACCTTTTGCCAGCTTCTGTTTGAGTTCCGATTCCAGCAATAACTCGCTGGAGCCGCGTTTAATTAAATCAAGTACTTCTTGTTGTATCGTGTTTGGCATACTTTTATATAATTTTTCAGCTTTTGAGCAAACGTCTAATTCTGTTAAAATTGTTTTTTGTGTTTAAAAAAGGCATTGGCGAGTTACAGTACAACTGTATTCACCGTAGGAATATTAAATGGTAACCCAAAATCCCCTGACGCAAGCACGCAAATTAAAATTACGCTGGTTTGTAACCCTGTCTACGCTCCCTTTGCTTGCGGTGTTGTCCGCTTTTGGCATTATTCCGCAAAGTGATATCCATTTTGCGTTTAATCAAAACGTGGTCGAGGAAATTTCTCTGCCTGCTGCAACCCAGGAAATATCCAACGACGGCGTATTCTGGCGCACAGAACGTATTCAGCGCGGCGATACAATAGCTGAGCTGTTGCGTCGCCTGAATGTAGAAGACATTGCCGCCAGCAATTACTTGCGCAACGACAAAGACGCCGCATCGCTACTTCAATTATCTACCGGCAAAATTGTTCAGGCAGCGACACGTATTGACGGCAGTCTGACTTCATTGCGCTATATCGATAACAATGGCAATCAGGTTATCATCGAAAACACCAGCGATAATTTCACCACACGCACGCTAAATGCCCAAATAGAAAAACGCATTCTGATGCGCACGGGCCAAATCAGCAGCACGCTGTATGCCGCCACTGATGCAGTTGGCCTGTCTGATGCGGCTGCCAATCAATTGGCAGACATCTTCAGCGGCGACATCGATTTTCATCGCGATCTGCGCAAAGGCGACAAGTTCTCGGTAATTTACGAAATGAACTACAGCAACGGAGAACCGCTGAGCACCGGCAATATTCTGGCAGCTGAATTTATCAATCAAGGACATCAATACAGAGCGCTTTATTACGAAACTACAAAGAACCACGGCAATTATTTTAGCCCGGACGGCAAAAGCATGCGCAAAGCTTTCCTGCGCTCACCTATCGAATTTTCACGTGTCAGTTCCGGTTTCAAGTTGTCGCGATTCCACCCCATACTGAATAAGTGGCGCGCGCATAAAGGTGTGGATTATGCCGCACCCTTGGGTACCAAAGTAAAGGTTACCGCTGACGGCATCATTGACTTTGTCGGTAAACAGGGCGGTTACGGTAACATGATAATTGTGAAACATCAGGGTCGCTATACCACTGTGTATGGGCACCTTTCACGCTTTGCCAACGGACTTCATCGCGGTCAAAAGGTTATCCAGGGAGACATTATTGCCTATGTTGGACAGACAGGTTTAGCCACCGGGCCACACCTGCACTATGAATTCAAGATTAACGGCCAGCAGCATGATCCGCTACGCGTCGCGCTACCGGATGCAAAACCCATCAATGCCGTACAAAAGGCACAATTCCACACAGCAACGGCAACCATCGGCGAACGTTTGAATATGCTCAGCGGCACTCATCTGTCCAAGCTGGAATGATTTTCCATCAGATCGCATAAATTGAGCCAAGATCCCAATGTGAATAATGCAGAGCTTTATGTAGGCATCATGTCCGGCACCAGTCTGGATGGCATAGACGCAGCTCTGCTGGATTTATCCAGTAGCACCCCGCTACTGCTAGCCACACACTACCAAGCCTACCCAGACACGCTTAAAGACACCCTGTTGGCCCTCCATCAGCCTGCACACAATGAACTTCACCATACACAGCTAGTCGCCAATGAATTGGCGCGTTACTATGCGGATACCACCCTGGCGCTACTGCACTCAGCCAAGGTAACGCCACAACAGGTTCGTGCGATTGGTTGCCACGGTCAGACCATCCGTCATCGCCCGGAAGACGGTTACACCGTACAACTGGGTAATGCGGCATTATTGGCAGAATTAAGCAGCGTTACAGTAGTAAATGATTTTCGCAGCCGCGATATAGCCGCCGGAGGGCAAGGTGCCCCGCTGGTACCCGCTTTCCATCATAAAATGCTACGTCATTCCGGCACCCATCGTGTCATCGTCAATATCGGCGGTATCAGCAATTTAACGAATTTGGCTCCCGACCAACCCACCAGCGGATTTGATTGCGGTCCCGGAAATTTATTGATGGACGCATGGGTTAAGCGACACTTCGGGCAATCTTATGATAAGGATGGAGCATGGGCAGCAAGCGGTAACGTAATTCCCGCGCTGCTCCAGGCTTTGCTTGATGAGCCTTTTTTTCACGCCGCACCGCCCAAGAGTTGCGGGCGTGATTTATTCAATATGCAATGGCTGGAACAGCACCTGCACGGCGATGACCCCCCTGCCGATGTGCAGGCCACTTTGCTTGAGTTGACCGGCCATGCCATTAGCGCTGCAATTAAGAAACATTGCGCAGGCGCTACAGAGGTCTATTTATGCGGAGGCGGCGCACACAACCTTGCACTGTTAAATTGCCTCAAGCAGATGCTACCTGATTGCCAGATCCAACTTACAGACCATCTCGGCATAAAGGCTGACTGGCTTGAAGCAATCGCTTTTGCGTGGCTGGCCCAGCAAACCATTCAAGGCCAATGCGCTAACCTGCCTGAAGCCACCGGCGCACGCCACCCCTGTATACTTGGTGCTATCTATCAGGCGTAAAAAAGCGAGGGACACAGCCCTCGCTTTGCCATCTGCCCAACCTATAATATTTTAAGCTGAGAAAGACGAACCACAACCACAAGTGGTGGTTGCATTCGGATTCTTGATAACGAACTGTGCACCTTCCAAGCCTTCCTGATAATCGATTTCCGCACCGACCAGATACTGAAAACTCATAGGGTCAACCAGCAATTGCACGCCGTTCTTGTTCATCACGGTATCGTCTTCATTGATGACTTCGTCGAAAGTAAAGCCATACTGAAAACCAGAGCAGCCGCCACCGCTCACAAACACTCGCAGTTTCAAATCGGTATTGCCCTCTTCATCGATCAGCTGCTTAACTTTATTGGCTGCACTTTCGGTAAACAGCAATGGATCCTGAATTTCAGTAATTGCGTTCATAATTCACTCCTTAAACTATCGGTTAAAAATTCACTATAAAAATTAAACAAACTGGTTAACTCAAGCATAGCCATGTTCGTTAGCTAAAGGTTTCAAATAAATTAACTGGATTCCGCATTACTCAATTTAAAGGCAACAACCTTGTCAGTAATATCAGCCAAATGTATCAATTTTCCTTCAACAACTGCGCCTAGCTGTATTTCCAGTGTTTTGTAATGCACATCGCCTGTGACCTTGGACTTGCTTTGTAGTTCCAAATACTCTGCCACGCTCACGGGACCAGATACCTCACCATTCACTACCATGTGAGTTACATTCACTTCACCGTTAACTCGGGCATGCTCGCTAAGAACCAGTGTACTCGGTTTGCCAGGGGTGGCGATAATATTGCCATCAATCTCACCATCTACGCGTAGCCCACCTGTAAAATGAACATCTCCAATTATTTTAGTACCCGCGCCAATCAGTGAATCTATTCTATTTTGCGGCTTACTATGACCTGAACCAAACATGTACCCTCCTAAGATAAACCAACACTTTGCACTACTTTTGGCTCGCGGAAACCGCGCTCAAACACTCGTACCTGTACATTTTCGATTGTAATGCCAGGAGCCACTTTAAATGTTTTATCAATTACTTGATAATACTTGAAATTAAGCTGATATGCAGCGACCTCTTGCTCAGCGCTCCCGGACGGGAATTGTAGCACCACTTTCTTGCCGTCCTGAATCGCATTCACAATCAGTTGCATATTACCTTGAAATGCCTTGCCGCGCTGCTTGACCGATTGCACCAGAATCATCCGGCAAAAATACTCCCCAGGCAAGGAATCGCGCTCTATTTTAAGGCGCAAAATTGAAAGATCACTTTCAGTGTCTGCTTGTGCCAAGGGCAAATTCTGGAAGAAGGATACATTTTCCTTCAAGCGAACGTTTTCATCACTTAGTGACTTGATTTGATTTGCTATTTCCTGATTTGCAGCATGTTCCATTTGTGCCTGGCGCTCAAATGATGCAGCCTGGCTACTTAATCTCGCATTTTCTTCCTGCAACATCGTTACGTTTTCACGCAAATCTTCCAGCTCCTTGACGGCCTGCCCACGATGAAAACCCGCCAACTCCAGGCCAGAATCGTAAGCCCACCAAACCACACCACCCAAAATTAGAAGGAGTGGAATAGCAATTGCCCAGCGTATATACCATGGGATGTGCGGACGTACCGATAAACGTTGTGCGGTAATACTAAATCTTCGTTCTAGTCTTCTAAATCGCATAAGGTCAGGGCAATAAAGGCACAATATTCAATGCAGTTGTTTCAGGCAAACCGAACATGATATTCATATTATGAACCGCCTGACCTGCTGCTCCTTTAACCAGATTATCAATAACAGACAATACCACCACGGTATCGCCATCTTGCGGACGATACACCGCAATACGGCAATGATTTGAGCCGCGTACCGAACGCGTTTCGGGCTGACTACCGGCAGGCATCACATCAACAAATGGCTCGTTAGCATAACGCTGTTCAAACAATACTTGCAAGTCCGCACTCGAATCAAGACGTGCATACAACGTAGCATGGATGCCGCGTATCATGGGTGTCAGGTGCGGCACAAAGGTCAAACCAACCTGCTGTTGCGCCACCAAAGACAAGCCCTGCCGAATTTCTGGCAAATGCCTGTGACCGGATACACCGTAGGCTTTAAAATTATCCGCCGCCTCGGAAAAAAGAGATCCTACCTCCGCTTTACGCCCTGCGCCAGATACCCCCGATTTGGCATCCGCAATTAAACTGGTGGTATCAACCAAACCTGCTTCAAGCAATGGAAAGAATCCTAATTGTACAGCAGTAGGATAACAACCCGGGTTAGCCACCAGTCTTGCATTCTGAATTTTTTCACGATTCATTTCGGGCAAACCATACACTGCCGTCTCAATCAAATCGGGGCAGGCATGGCTCATGCCATACCACCTCTCCCATACTTTGACATCTTTAATCCTGAAATCAGCCGCCAGATCAATTACTCTCACCCCCGCATCCAGCAGGGCGCGCGCCTGTTGCATCGCAATACCGTTAGGCGTAGCGAAGAAAACTACATCGCATTGTTCAAGATGAGCAGCGTCAGGATGCGAAAAAGAAATATCAAGGTAACCGCGCAGACTGGGGAACATTTGGGTAACAGGGGTTCCAGCATCGGCACGCGAAGTGATCACGCGCAACTCTACTTGCGGATGAAGTGCCAATAGCCGTAACAACTCAACCCCGGTATAACCCGTGCCCCCGACGATACCTACCTTGATCACACACATCTCCTAACCTGCATATTTAGCTGTTTGCCACATATCAATCCTGAATCATAAATGAAAAAACCGCCACGAGGCGGTTTTTCCATATATCCGGCTTGGATCAACGTTTAGAGAACTGCTTACGCTTACGCGCTTTACGCAGGCCAACTTTTTTACGTTCTACTTCACGCGCATCGCGGGTTACCAAACCAGCCACACGCAGGGCAGGACGCAAAGTCTCATCAAAATCAATCAGTGCACGCGTAATGCCGTGGCGAACCGCTCCAGCCTGGCCAGACTCGCCGCCACCCTGCACGTTGACCATGATATCAAACTTGCCCATAGTCTCGGTCAACTCCAATGGTTGACGCACCACCATACGACCTGTTTCGCGGGAGAAATACACATCTACCGGCTTGTCGTTTACGATGATATCGCCCTTGCCAGGCTTGATAAATACGCGGGCAACTGCGTTTTTGCGACGGCCGGTGCCGTAGTTGTAAGTTACGCTCATGATTATGCTTTCAACAGATCAATAGGTTTGGGTTGCTGCGCGCTATGCGGATGCGCTGCGCCAGCATAGACCTTCAGTTTACGCAGCATTGCGTATCCCAACGGGCCTTTAGGCATCATGCCACGTACGGCTTTATACAATACGCGATGAGGATGACGATCCAATAATTTGGTAAAGTTGGTTTCGTAAATACCGCCCGGGTAGCCAGTGTGGCGATAGTACATCTTGCCCTGTGCCTTGTTTCCCGTTACACGCAGTTTTTCTGCGTTAACCACCACCACGAAATCACCCGTGTCAGTATGCGGTGTATAGATAACCTTATGCTTACCGCGCAGGCGGAGTGCAATTTGGCTAGCCAGACGGCCTAAAATTTTATCAGTAGCATCGACCAGGAGCCAGTCGTGCTGGACTTCATGAGCTTTAGCGGAAAATGTTTTCATTGCACTTCCTAAAACAATAATTAGTAAACTTCGAAGGGCGCGGATTTTATAGATACAAGCTACCCATGTCAATGATATTGTGCGGCAAGCAGAATGAAGTCCGCATTTACGGGCTTTGTACTTACTTTTCTAGCGGCGGATTCAAAATTCCAATTTCACCTGCTGCCATCGCCATTCCAGAATATGAAAGTACCCAGTAAACAATATAACTTAATAAATACAGAAAGATACTCAAATAACGGCTTTTTGTATTGAATTGAACGTTACTGACGTGCAATATGATGCAGATCCATTTCTTAAAGTTGAATCATGTCCTGGTTTTTCACTAATCTCATCGCTGCGTTATTGCTTCCCCCGCTAAATCTGTTACTCATATCGCTGTCAGGCCTGTTTATTTGGCATAAACATCCACGGGTTGCACGCACCCTTCTAACAGCCTCTTTTATATTGCTATGGCTGCTCTCCACGCCTTATATAGCTGACTCGTTACTGCAACAGCTTGAAAATCCCTCTTTTGCTACAATAACTAGTGATCAGCCAGCAGATGCAATCGTAGTCCTCAGTGGTGGCAGCTATTTTCGCGCTCCCGAGTATAGGAATGACACGGTTAGCTCAACCTCTCTCCAACGTCTGCGCTATGCAGCAAAACTATACCGGGATTTCAAAAAACCCATTTTATTGAGCGGGGGGACACCCCAGGGAAATAGCGTTTCCGAAGCACAGCAAATGAAACAGGTACTGGAACAGGAATTTAATATTCCGGTGCAATGGTTAGAAGAAAAATCCGATAACACTCTCGAATCCTCCCGCTTTAGCTATCAATTGTTACATCAATCTGGTATTAAACGCATCTATCTGGTCACCCATGCATGGCATATGCCGCGCTCGGCAAACGCATTCCAAGCAGCCGGATTTGATGTCATACCAGCCCCAACCGTATACACCACACGCTATAAAAACGATTTAATAGACTTTCTTCCAAGTGCAAACGCGCTACAGCACAGCCAAATATTTCTGCATGAAATAATAGGAATAGTTTGGTATCGGTTAAAATCTTGAAATGATCATTAGGGGAAACACAATATGAAAGCACGTATCAAATGGGTAGAGCAGGTGTCGTTTCTGGGTGAAACAGAAAGCGGTCATGCCGTATTGATGGACGGCCCACCCGAAGGGGGCGGTCGCAACCTCGGGCCTAGACCAATGGAAATGGTGTTAATTGGAACAGGCGGCTGTTCCACCTATGACGTAATCCACATTCTCAAAAAGAGCCGACAGCAAGTTACCGATTGCGTGGTAGAAATTCAGGCAGATCGCGCAGCGGAAGATCCCAAAATATTTACCAAAATACACTTTCATTTTGTGGTGACCGGCAAGGATTTGAAAACGGAACAGGTGGAACGGGCCATCAAACTATCAGCTGAAAAATACTGTTCTGCTTCCATCATGCTTGGGAAGGTTGCGGATATCACCCACGATTTTGAAGTGGTGCAAGCCACTTAATACGGGTAGAAAACCATCCGTAAGCTGTACCAGCGTTGCCGCGAGAGCCAATCAAACCCAGTAAGCAGTACTTGTCATCACCTTGCCACTGAGTTGCATAGCCACTTTTACAGGCAAGGGTAGTTCAGCAGCGCCAAGTTCAACAGCCATGTTTGCATGTTGCGTTTCATCCACATACATTTGCTGCACCACGGCACGGCTCTTGGCATCGTTTTCCGGCAATTTGTTCAGGTGACTGAGCAAATGATCCCCCACCTGACGCTCTGTTTCGGCCAAAAACCCCAGATTCCATTTATCTCCCAGCAACCCTGCAAAAGCCCCTATCGCCAATGAACTGGTATACAAGAGCGGATTAAGCACGCTCACATGGCTATCCAACTCGTGTACGCGCTGTGCGGTCCACGCCAGATGCTCTGTCTCTTCCTGCGCTGCATCAGCAAGCTTGCGCTGCACTTGCGGATCGCGCGCAGTCAATGCCTGCCCCTGATACAGCGCTTGAGCGCAAATCTCGCCAGAGTGATTGACCCGCATCAGCGCGGCAGCCTTTTTCTTTTCATGGTCGCTTAAAGCGGCCTCTTGATCCTTGGCGTCAGGGTGAGGACGCACACTGTGAGCCTGACTAAATAATGTGCGCAAACCCTTGTCGAATTCCGCAATTAAACCGTCCAAATTCAGCATATCCCATCCTCCCTTTATATCTTTTTAAACCATATTCATTCTGGGTATTATCTTACTATTCAAATATAGTGTGGGATATTTTCATGAAGTTAGCCATCTTCATTTTCCAGTTGCCGCTTTCCCGCTACAATATGCAATTGTTATGGCTATTGGGAAAATCATGGATTGTGAACTGTGCGAAGCGGCAGGAGAAACACTGATATGGCGAGGACAACATTGCCGTGTAGTCCTCGTCGATGACAAGGACTACCCCGGATTCTGCCGTGTTATCTGGAACGATCATATCAAGGAAATGACCGACCTTCCCTTGTCAATGCGCACGGAAATGATGAATATCGTATTTGCCGTTGAGGAAACAGTGCGCGAAGTTATGCGCCCTGAAAAAATCAATCTCGCCAGCCTCGGCAATATGACTCCGCACCTGCATTGGCACGTCATACCGCGCTATACAGATGACAAACACTTTCCCAACCCTGTATGGGCTCAGCAATTGCGTGCCTCACGAACTTCCACAGTCAATGATATACGCATGCGCTTAAGTGCAACCTTAATTAATAAACTGCCTGTCTGACATGCTGACCCTGCCCCTCGAACCAACTGATGATCGCGCCAACCCGGCCTTCAAAAATCCAGAATCCTGCGAGCAATGGCTGTCGCAATTGCAGTTCACCAATCTGCATGCAGTACATAGCTTGTTGCGCAAGCAACTGGATGAATTCAACCGCTACCCCTTGCGTGTGCTTGACCGCCTTAACACGCTGGAAAAATTACGTGAAACTGTTGCAACCGTACAGGCTGACTATGCAAAAAAATTGGTCGCTAAAAAACTGCCGTTAAGCGATGAAGAATTTTCCATCCTCACCTCCATCATTGCTTTATGGCAAGGCATGTTGACTGGTTATCAACGCTGCCTGCAGGATTTTATGGATGGCGATACCCAGCTTGTTAAACATGGCGTTCTGCTATGCCACCGCTTTATGCTGTATGGCAGCCTGCAAATTATCGAACACCTGCGTAGCGGCTATGAGTTTGATGGTGTGCTGTGGCAACAACTTCATGCGCTTTATTCTTTCACCGAAGGAAACGGCCTGCAGCATGAAAAAATTAAAGACCACTTGCACGGTTCAGGGCAGAGCGCTTCATGCCATACCATGTATGCAAAAATGCTGCTCACCTGCTATGCCAGGCCGTCCGAACTCAGCCGTGCACAACTGCAGCTCATGGATCGATGGCTGACACAATGGACAGATGTCATCACTATTGAGCGGCGCTGTACTATAAGCAAAGGCGATGCACCTCCACTGGCAGTAGACCTGAGCGGAAATAAAGGTCTGCAGGATATACAGCAAACTACCCAATCGGACCATATGCGCTACCTTGCGATGGTACCGCTGAGCAAGCTATTGCGTGTAAAAAGTATTTTGCTGCAGCAAGGACAGTCTCCACAGCAATTGGAGCTAGGCAACGAATTCTACGGCGTCGATTGTGTCGCATTCCTCAACCAACTGCTGCACATATGGTGCGAAGGCGCAAGCGACCGCTCGGCTGAACGACTGAACGTCACTCTTTCCGCAAAGTTGGCGAGCGGGTTTGATTTGATTTATTCTCACATTGCCAATAAACCGTTCAAGGCATCAAAAGCAACTTCCGAGATTGATACTGCAGCTCACAAACAAATAGCAGCCATAGGAAAAACATTTAGCGAGAGCAATCAACCCAACATCGAGCAACTGGAATCATGGACTATAGAAAATGAAAGTATTCTTGGCGCCCGCTTGATACGCGAAAACAAAGGGGGCGAGCGTATCGGCAATAATCAACTGATAGCCTTGCGCACCAAAGAGGCGAAGGCATTCATGCTGGGTACTGTTACCTGGCGCAGTGTCACACATAGCGGACATTTGCGTATGGGTGTGCAATATTTACCTGGGGTAGCGCAGCCCGTAAAACTTAAATTTACAGATACCGATTCAGAATCAACCTCCTCCTTCCCTGCATTGCTATTGCCCGAGATGACCTCACATAAAATCCCGGCCAGTCTGATTGTTCCGCGCGATGTATTCCGGGCAAATCGAAGATGTGAGATGGTTCATTCCAACAAAGAGAAATTCAATATCAAGATGGGGTTTTGTGTTTTAAGTGGCGCTGATTTTGACCGTATCAGCTTCATACAGGAATAAAATTACTACGACAAATGCCGCTTGGCTGGAAATACGATGCTGAACGTACTGCCTTTACCCTCTTCGCTGCTGATTTCAAGATGGGCCTGATGACGATTGCTAATATGTTTGACGATAGCCAACCCCAAGCCGGTACCACCTGTCGCACGCGAACGGCTGCTATCAACCCTGTAAAAACGCTCGGTTAAACGCGGTATATGCTGGGGCGCAATACCGATCCCGCTATCCTTCACGCTAAACACTGGTTGTCCATCCTCCTGAACCTGCCAGCGCATGGTAATTTCTCCATCCTTTGGAGTGTAACGAATTGCATTATTCACCAGATTTCCAAAGGCACTGCGCAGTTCTTCAACGCATCCCAGCAATTTACTGTCACTTAATAATTCCAGTTTAAGTCGATGCTGTCCATTGCTTAACGCCACGCCAATCTCATAACAGCCGGAAAGCATTGCAGGCACATCCACCTCCTCCTCTTTGAGCACATTTAATCTGTCCTCCAGCTTGGAGAGAGTCAGTAAATCTCCCACCAGATGCGTCATGCGCAGCGTCTGTTCACCCATCATGGGCAAGGCGCGGCGCGCCATGTCGTTTTCAAGATTGGGCATATCCTGCAAGGTTTCCACAAAGCCGTTAACCACCGTTAAAGGCGTACGCAACTCATGCGATACGTTGGCAACAAAATCACGCCGCATTGTTTCAATTTGTTCAAAGTGCGTTACATCACGTGTAACAAGTAACTTTTTGTTACCACTATAGGCAACCAGTCTGCAGGATAAAACCAGATCATCTGCACGAGGGCCGCGCAACAACAAAGGTTCAGAGAATTTTTTTTCAGCGAGGTATTCAACAAATTCAGGTTGCCGCACCAGATAGGTGATTTGCTGGCCTATATCCCGCGAACTATCCAGACCCAGGTGTCGTTCGGCAAGCGGGTTACACCATTCGATATGATCTGTTTTATCCAGACTCACGACTCCTTCCGGCAAGGCCGAGGTCGCCAACTCCATGTCATTTAACGCTGCTGCTCGCTTCGCGCGCTCCTTGCGATGCTGTCTTACCATTTTATTCAGCCGCGCAAAAATATGCTCCCAAGGCCCTTCACCCTCCGGCACAGTGCGAGATTCAGGATCTTCGAGCCAATACCCCAGGGCGACCAGATTGCGCACATGAAATATCCAGCGCATCAATAATAAGGCGGCAAACATAATTGCAGCAGGTAAAGCGCCTGCTACCGCCCACAGGAATAGCGCCAGCAAGGAGATAGAAATTAAAAAAGTCAGGGCTTGGCGCCATACATCAAACACATTAACACTTTCAATAATTGAGCTGCGTTATTATACGTGGCCTGCAAACTGTGTGCGCCTGTAGTTTTGCCCGGAAATTAATTTGGTGAAAAACGATAGCCGCTGCCACGCACTGTCTGTACCAGGTTATCCAGTCCTGATGGTTCCAGCGCCTGGCGTAAACGACGAATATGCACATCCACAGTGCGCTCTTCTACAAACACATGATCGCCCCAAACCTGATCGAGTAATTGACCGCGGCTATAAACCCGTTCCGGATGCGTCATAAAAAAATGCAGGATGCGAAATTCTGTCGGGCCCAACTCCAGGGATATCCCTTTGGCACTCACACGATGTGTAGTAGGCGATAGCTCGAGACCTGCGGTACTCACCGTTTCTTCGCTCATTTGCGGCATACGGCGGCGCAACACCGCGCGTATCCGTGCCATCAATTCACGCGGGGAAAATGGTTTGGTTATGTAATCATCCGCCCCGGCCTCCAGCCCCGTAACCTTGTCGCGCTCTTCTGTGCGCGCGGTTAACATGATGATGGGAATATTGCGCGTGCGCTGGTCGGCACGCAAACGCCGCGCAAATTCAACCCCCGTCGTATCCGGCAACATCCAGTCCAGAAGAATAAGATCAGGCAAGGCACGATTGATTTCAGCCGTAGCACTACCCACATCACCCGCCTGAATTGCGCGAAACCCGCACTGCGTCACGTTAAACGCCAACAGTTCCTGTATAGCCGGCTCGTCTTCAACCAATAAAATATTTGCTGTCATTTTTTTATTCTCCATTATTCAGATGACAGCATGATATGAAAGAATTGTGACAGTAACATTACAGTCATGTTTATTCTTTATGCGCTGAAGTATGGTGGCGTGTTTGCCGCATCAAATCTGGTAGTAAGGTGCCCACCAGCATACCCAGCGCACTCATCAGCAAACCTGCCAATTGTGGTGGCCATAGACCATCCGAATTGAAAATTTCCAGCAGCAACCAGGTTGAAACACCTGCAATAATTGCAAACAATGCGCCCTGCTTATTGGCTCGTTTCCAATACAGCCCGCTTACCAACGGAATAAAGGCGGCCACCAGCGTTACCTTATACGCGTTGCCCACCATTTCATAAATGCTTGCCGTAGAAGTTAGCGCGAACAGCGTCACCGCCACCGCAAAGCACACCACTACAATACGCATGGTCCACAAAAAATGACGGTCGCTCTGGTGACCGATAATTCCTTTTAAAATATTCTCGGTGAAGGTCACGGAGGGCGCGAGCAGCGTACCGCTCGCGGTGCTCATGATGGCTGAAAGCAATGCACCGAAAAACATCACCTGCGCCAATACCGGAGTATGGTTCATGATCAGCGTGGGCAAGATCAATTGCGTGTCTTTTTCGATCAATTCATTCACCATTGCGGGGTCGATCAATGTGGCGCAATAGGCCAGGAATAGCGGAATAAATGCAAACATAAAATATAAACTGCCGCCTAAAATTGCCCCCCTGACAGCAGTCTTTTCATTTTTAGCCGACATTACGCGCTGAAACACGTCCTGTTGTGGAATGGAACCCAGCATCATCGTCACTGCGGCACCAATAAAAGCAAAAACATCATGCGCATTTAGTTGCGGCAATAAATTAAATTTATCCGCCTGGGCTGCATGATTGATTACCACACCAGCCCCACCGGCCATACCGGACAACAGCCATGCCAGATACAGCATCGCAACAACAATAATCGTCATTTGAAATGCGTCGGTCATCGCCACTGACCACATACCTCCGAACAATGTATAAACCAGTACGATGCACGCACCGATGATCATCCCTTCGTTGTGCGATATCGCACCCTGTGTAACAAAGGAAAAGACCAAACCCAGCGCCTGTATCTGCGCCGCGACCCAACCCAAATAGGAGAGGATAATTGCAATACTGGTCAAAATCTCAACCGTTCTGCCAAACCGCGCACGATAATAATCGCCGATGGTGATCAAATTCATCCGGTATAACTTGGCTGCAAAAAATGCGCCCACCAAAATCAAACACATGCTGGCGCCAAACGGATCCTCGACGATGCCGTGCAATCCGTCTTTGACAAACTTCGCAGATATACCCAGCACGGTTTCCGCACCAAACCAGGTCGCGAAGACTGTTGCGGTGACCACATACAACGGCAAATGCCGTCCTGCCACCACATAATCTTTTACGTTATGCACGCGTGTAGCCGCATATAAACCAATCCCGATGGACACTAGCAAATAAACTATGACGAACCAGATCAACATGGATACCTACCTCAAAATAAGTTTTTGTAATGCAATTGTAATGGATAAATCCCGGTTATTACGAGAACGACCTAGCAGCAATGAAAAAAGCCCCCGCAGGAGCTTTTATCAGCATTACAAAGTGAATTTATAACTCTTTGGAGTGGGCTGCCAGATATTTTGCCACGCCTTCGGTAGAAGCCCCCATACCTGCCTTGCCCTTGCTCCAGCCTGCCGGGCACACCTCACCATGTTCTTCAGTAAATTGCAGTGCATCGATCATGCGCAACATTTCGTCGATATTGCGCCCCAGGGGCAGATCGTTCACCACCTGATGACGCACTACACCGGCGCGGTCGATCAGGAAGGAGCCACGATAAGCTACGCCGCCTTCAGCTTCCACGTCGTAAGCTTTGCAGATCTCATGCTTGATATCCGCTACGAGAGGGTAGCCAACCTTGCCGATCCCGCCGTTATTAACAGGCGTATTTTTCCAGGCCAGATGGGTAAATTGTGAATCGATCGATACGCCGATCACCTCAACATTGCGCTTTTTAAACTCATCCAGACGGTGATCAAATGCAATCAATTCGGACGGGCATACAAAAGTAAAATCCAGCGGATAGAAAAAAATCACGCCGTATTTGCCGTTAAGATGCTTTTTCAAATTGAAGTTTTCATTGATCTCATTGTTACCCATTACGGTAACGGCGTTGAAATCTGGGGCGGCCTTGCCGACTAATACTGACATGTATTTCTCCTGTAGTTGATAATTTCCAAGCAGAGAAATTTATCGAGTAAGCACCCGTATGTCAACCATGTTGATGCAAAGTGTATTTGTTATGTACCGTGAGATGGGGGGAATTCCCGCCATCAACACAAAACCCAATCCGGTATTGCCCGACACAATACCCAACACCCGATCACTGACCGGCACGCACTAACCGTACATAGTAAGTATTAGTACGAAGACTGATGCTGAAGTCGCCAATACTGGAATTAACATACCAGGCGCTGGCAGCGGCAACAACATAGGGCGAGGCCGACCAGAAATAACCTGCCGGTGTAGCCGGAAAAGCCGCAGAGTCAAGGGCAGGGATGCTGCGGATGTCTGTAATACTTGAAAGTTCTTTTACATTCGGCAAACGCCATGGTACCAGGGAGGCAGCACTTATCGTTGTGGCACACTTCAATGCTTCCTCGTGCGTAAAAGTGGCAGGCGTAACCGTACTGGCATGAGCGCAAGCAGAAGGTGTCACACTGCAAGTTGTACCATTCCAACTCATACCCTCGGCACAACGCCGCCAGATCAGACCGGTTTTCTGGTCGGTGACCTCATTTCCATCGGTGGAAATCACATAGGGCTGTGCAAAAGCTGCAATAGGCAGTATTCCCAACAGGCAAGTGCAACAGAGTGTGGCGAGCGATGCAATTTTCATAGGATTACCTCGTAATATCATTAGTCATTAAATCATGGGGGCAAAAAACGGTGCACACGGTATATTGATGATAGCGGACAGCCGCACTCTTTCTTCGCTAAGCGCCAGTTTGCGATGATTGCAGGATAAACAGGTGGAGCGTTGTTCTCATCTGTTTTACCTGTTAACCAATCACTGAACGATACGCACTAGACGAACATAGGTACTACTGCGGTCACCGTAGCTGAGGTTGCCATAACCGAAATTGAGGTACCAGGCGTCAACTGTATAATCAGCCAAGGGCGAGGACGTCCAATAAAATTGTCTCTGCGTATTGGGAAACCAGCTTGCATCCACGTTGGGGTCTGTATTTGGCGCACCATAGTCCACGATGCTTTTCAGTTCGTCAGCCGTCGGCAGGTGCCAGTCCTTGTAGCCGCACAGGCCTTGTGCATTGACGCTGTTCATAAAGCCAACACTATTGCTCGCTGCATCAATCTCGGCTTGCGTGGGTGCGACACGAACCGTGCCACTCAATTTTTGCAATATCGTGGTGCTGTCATAGTTAGTGTAGGTTTTAGCACTATCGCGCAAGCCGCCATCGGCGGTTTTCACCTCCCACATCAGACCGGTGACATTGTCCTGCGTACAGCCCCAATCATTGGCAGCACTTCCTAGCACAGCAGCAACTGGGCAGGCGCCAGTGCCGGCCAACTGGCCGCTATTGCATACCTTGGTAAAGCTGAAGCCCAGCATTCCGTCTATCCCATTATTTGCAGTGACATCTCGCCCAACCATGCCGTCTTGCGCGGCGTTCAGTGCTGTTGCACCAGCGGTATTACATGCCACTAAAACGTCACTGGCGGCCTGATAGCACTGACTGGCAGCCACACCAGTGTCGTTGAGCTTGGCAGTGGCGATGGAACTGGTGGTAGCGATGAAATCCATGCCGGTAATATTGGCGGTGCTTATGACCACCGTGGGAGGAGCCGGACTGAAGGCATAACCAGTTTTGGAAGGAGTAACCGTGTAGCTGGCAGCCGCAAGTCCCGGGAAGCTGTAATATCCGTTAACGTCGGTTGTGGTGGTTGCGCTGCCGCCCACACTTAAGGTGATGAGCACGTTCTGTTTAACTACGCCCGTTACCGTGCCGGACAAGGTGTAAGCGGGTACCGGGTTGAGGGTTGCTGTAAAAATTATATTGCTTGTATTGTTACCCGGTATGGCTACAACAGCGCTACTCG
>Ga0315281_10003772_pt1 | contig 22156 bp, 26 predicted proteins | sample YL17G07_0_MG_FD_204540 | JGI IMG/M metagenome (GOLD analysis project Ga0315281, IMG submission 204540) | Sediment microbial communities from Yellowstone Lake, YNP, Wyoming, USA - YL17G07_0 | ecosystem: Environmental > Aquatic > Freshwater > Lake > Sediment | place: USA: Wyoming | collected... | reverse complement strand
GGCTGCGGTCGAGGTCTCGGAGGCGGGGAGCGTTCGCCGCCGCAAGGAGACCTGCCGCGACCTCGACGTGATCGCCACCGCCACCGACCCGGCCGCCCTGACCGCCGCCTTCACGGCGCTCCCGCTCGTCGCAGAGGTCGTGGCCCACGGCGACACGAAGGCGACGGTGATCTCCCACGGCGGCCTCCGCTTCGACCTCCGCGTCGTGCCGCCCGACTGCTTCGGCAACCTCCTCCAGCACTTCACGGGCTCGAAGGAACACAACGTCGCGATGCGCGAGGAGGCCCAGCGCCGCGGCCTCTCGATCTCCGAGTACGGCGTCACCACGGTCGAGACGGGCGAGGTCTTCACCGCCCGCACCGAGGAGGAGCTCTACGCCCGCCTCGGCTACGCGTTCATCCCGCCCGAGCTGCGCGAGAACGCCGGCGAGCTGGAGGCGGCCCGCGCGGGCACGCTGCCCGCCCTCGTCGAGCTCGCCGACCTGCGGGGCGACCTCCACGCGCATACGGACTGGTCGGACGGCCGCGCCACGCTGGCGGAGATGGTCGCCGCCGCCCGCGCCCGCGGCTATGCCTACCTCGCCGTCTGCGACCACTCGCAGCGGCTGCGCGAGGGTCGCCTCGAGGCGCAGGGGGAGGCGATCGCCGCTCTCAACGAGCACGTCAAGCCGTTCCGGGTGCTGCGGGGCGTCGAGGTGAACATCCGCGCCGACGGCTCGCTCGACCTGGCCGACGAGCAGCTGGCGCAGCTCGACTGGGTGATGGCCTCCGTGCACTCCTCCTTCGACCGCGACCCGACCGGTCGCGTGCTCGCCGCGCTGGAGAGCCCGCACGTGGACTGCATCGGCCACCTCACAGGACGGAAGCTCGGCAAGCGGCCGCCGGCCGATGTGGACGTCGAGCGGGTCGTCGAGAAAGCCCTGGAAACCGGGACGTTTCTCGAGATCAACTCGCAGCCCGATCGGCTCGACCTGCGCGATGTGCACGCACGGCTCGCCGGCGAGGCCGGCGTCCCGATCGTCGTCTCGAGCGACGGCCACCGGCCCACCGACCTCGGTTTCGTCGAGTACGGCGTCGCCCAGGCCCGCCGCGCCTGGCTGACGAAGGCGCACGTCGTCAACACGCGGCCGTGGCGGGAAATCGAGAGGATGCGGAAATGAGCCTCCGCGACGACGGTGCCGCCGCGCTCGAGTGGGCCGCCCGCTACCTCGAGCGCGTCGGCGAGCTGCCCGTGCTCGCGCAGGTGCAGCCGGGGGAGATCCGCGCGAAGTTGCCTCCGCACCCGCCCGAGCGGCCCGAGCCGTTCGCGAACGTCCTGCGCGACCTCGACGACGTGCTCCTGCCGGGGGTCACGCACTGGCAGCACCCGCGCTTCTTCGCGTACTTCGGGGTCACCGCCTCGGAGCCGGGGATCCTCGCCGAGCTGCTCGCCGCGACGCTGAACAACGTTGCGATCATGTGGCGCGCGTCGCCCGCCTCGGCCGAGCTCGAGGCGCACGTGCTCGACTGGCTCGCGGAGCTGCTCGGGCTGCCGCCGGGCCTGCACGGCCACATCGAGGACACCGCCTCGACCTCGACGACCGCCGCGCTGATGGCCGCCCGCGAGGCGACCGGCCGCAGTGTCGTCGTCTACTCCGACCAGGCGCACTCGTCGGTGGCGAAGGCGGTGAAGCTGCTCGGGATGACTGCGCGCGAGGTGCCGTCAGACGGCGAGTTCCGCATGCGCACGGACGCGCTCGAGCTCGACGCCGCGGCGGCCGTGGTCGCCACCGTCGGCACGACCTCCACCACGTCGGTCGACCCGGTAGCCGCGATCGCCGACGCCGCCGAGCGCGCCGGGGCCTGGCTGCACGTGGACGCCGCCTACGCCGGCGCGGCCTGGGTGTGCCCCGAGTTCCGCTGGTCGCAGGCGGGCGTCGAGCGCGCCGACTCGGTCGTGGTCAACGCGCACAAGTGGCTGCTGACGCCGATGGACTGCTCCTGCCTCTGGACGCGCCGGCCGGCCGATCTCCGCAACGCCTTCTCGCTCATCCCGGAGTACCTGCGCTCCACTGACGACGCGGACAACATCTCGGAGTACGGGCCGGCGCTCGGCCGCCGCTTCCGCTCGCTCAAGCTCTGGGCCGTGATCCGCTGCTACGGGCGCGAGGGACTGCAGGCCGTGATCCGCGAGCACGTGCGGCTCGCCGCGCTGTTCGAGGGCTGGGTGCGGGACGAGCCGGGCTGGGAGCTCTGCGCGCCGCGGCCCTTCTCCGTCGTCTGCTTCCGGCGCGAGGGCTCCGACGAGGAGAACGAGGCCCTGCTCCAGCGCGTCAACGCCTCCGGCGAGGCCTTCCTCAGCCATACGAAGCTGAACGGCCGCTTCGTGATCCGGCTCGCGGTCGGCAACGCGTGGACGACCGAGGACGACGTGCGGATCGCCTGGGACGCGCTTCGCCGCGAGGCGTCCGCCTGACCCCCGACAAGGAGACGACCATGCTGATCGCCACCACCAACGACTTGCCCGGCTACGTGATCGAGGAGGTGTTCGGCGAGGTCTTCGGCCTCACCGTCCGCTCGCGCAACATCGGCTCGCAGATCGGGGCAGGCCTCAAGTCGATCCTCGGCGGCGAGCTCGCCGGGATGACGAAGTCCCTGCAGGAGAGCCGCGAGCAGGTGATCGAGCGGATGGTCAAGGAGGCCGAGGCGAAGGGCGCCAACGCGATCGTCGCCATGCGCTTCGACACGTCGGAGATGGGCACCACCTGGACCGAGATCTGCGCCTACGGGACGGCGGTGCGGGCCCGGCGCGCGTAGATCCCGCAAAGCTGGATGACGGACGGCCCCGCGACGCGCGGGCGAAGCACTTCGACGCGCTCGGCGCCGTGCTGGTCACGGCCGGGCTTTCGGTGGCCGTGTTCGGGATCACACAGGCCAACAGCTACGGCTGGGGCTCGGGCAAGACGGTCGGCATCTTTGCGGCGGCGGTCGCGCTGCTCGCCGGCTTCGCCGTCTGGGAGACCGGGCGGCCGATCCGCTGCTGCGGGTCTCGATCTTCCGTCTGCGGACGCTGACGGGGGCGAACGTTGCCGGCTTCATTCTCGGCTCCGCGCTCTTTGCGATGTTCCTGATGCTCAGGGGATATTCGTTTCCGCGAAAGAGCACCACAGCCGCTCTGTAGCCGTGCTCGCGCCGCGGGCAATACCGGCCCGGATCGACGCCCGCCGCCCCGGACGATCACTCTTCGTCAGTGTCCTTGCGACACTAATGCGCCCTATCCCGCTCCGTTCGTCCTGATCGTCAGATACGGGCGCGACGGCCGGTAAGGGTTGACGCCGAAGCTGATCCCGGCCGGGCTCGACCTGTCGAGGAAGCTTCCGGTGCAGCCGACCAGCGGATCGGAGCCGTAGCCGCGGTAGAGCCTGTAGGTATCGCCGTAGGTCGAGGTGACCACGCGCTGCAGCTGTAGCGGCTGCATCCGCAGCACGTGTCCGAGCTTCGCGTCAACGAGCGAGGGTGACTGGAAGAACAGGTCGTTGGCATAGATCCTGTCGCCCTTCTTGAAGAAGCGGATCGCGAGCCCGAGGTCGGCGGGCATTCCGCCGCCGTAACGGAGCTCTGGGATCGCGACGCCGTTCGTCCGCTGCGCCGCTGCGATAACCCGCGTCGGCTCACCGAGGATTGCCCGCACCTCCTCCGGCGTCCTGCCGAGGATCCTCTCGCCGGCGACGGTCATACGGGCAAGGTCGATCCGCTCCCACTTTCGCGGCTCCGGGAGCTGCTCGGCTGGCGTCCGCAGCTCGGCAGGCGGGCAGGGAAGCGCCACTGCATTGCCGGGAACCTCGGTGATCGCTGCCGCCTGGCCCTTGTCGTCATAGCCGACGACTCGGGCGCCAAGCTCGGCTTGCGGCACCGCGACGCCGAAGACGTTGTCGCGCAGTGCCGCCTCGACCGAGCGCCCGCTCGCAAGGTAGGCGGTGACGCGGCTGATCCCGTCGGCGGCGATCCCGCCGAGATGCACGATCGGTGCTCCCAGCGAGGCGTCGAGATTCAGCGCCCCCTCCGCGAAGGGGTCTTCCGAGCAGCCGTAGCCGTATCCCAAGAGGGTGAGTGGCGCGTAGGTGATGACGCAGATCCCGCCTTGCTCTGGCCTACGCGCCTCAAAGAGCCCGAACTGCGATGCGCTCGCCACCCCGATCCGGATCGGGTTGTCCGGGTCGGGCTGGATCACCCGCCCGAACTCGACCTGCATTCCCCGCGGCGGCGGTAGCGGCTTCCCCCGCTCCTCGCGCCGTTCGAGCCAACCGATCTTCGGCTCGTCGATCGGAGCTGTTACCGACGTCGGCCCGTTGATAGTCGAGGCTTGTCCGCGCCCGAAGTAGCTTGGGACCGAGGGAATCCGGCCGCCAGGAAACACGCCTTGGCCCTCTACGACGTAGGGGACGTTGCGCGACGTGCCGTCTCTGAGGAGCGCTGTGACGGTCAGGACGTGGTTGGGGCGCGGATGGCGCTGCACCGTCCCGCTCGGCTGGCCATTCAGCACGAGGAAGACGTTGTTCTGGACGGGCACGCGCTCCTCGCCGCGAACGCGCCTGACGACAACCGCCTCCACGTCATCGCTCGCGAAGCCATAGACACCGCTGATGCTCAGGGCAGGGTCGCCGACGCTGAACCAGGCATTTCCTGCGACGAGCACAGCGCGACCGCGCAACTCATCGGCGCGCAGGCATTCGTTCCGCCCGATCCCAGTCGGCCGATCCGCCCGTGCGAGCCGCAAGCAGTAGGCGTCGCCGTTGCGGAAGCCGAGGAGATTGAAGGTCGTGCCGCTGACGGTGCGGCGGAGCAAGAGCCGCAGCTTCGTCCCTTCGGGGAAGGACGCGAAAGCAACCTTGTTGCGCTCCTCGAACCCGCGCTGGTCGTTCGCCGGAGCGGGCGTTCCCGGTCTGCCGCTCAGCCACGAGCTGAAGCGATCGACGAGCCCGGTTGCGAACGCAGCCGCCACGAGCATGCCGGAGACCACGGCCGCCAACGCGATCATGCGCCGCAGCCGCACCCTCGCACGCGCCTGTGGAGCTGCGACGCCCGCGCGGCGGAGGATCTGATCCCAGTCGCCGCTGTTGTCGAACGGGTCGACGAGTAGGTCGAGCGACTCGGCGATCGAGTTGAACTGGCTCATAGCCTGACCTCCGTCAGCAGCTGCCGTAGCCGCGCGTGGGCTGTGTTCAGGGTTGCAGCGACGGTTCCGTCGCTGATCGAGAGCGTCTCGGAAATCGAGCGGTAGTCGAGGTCGGCGTAGTAGCGAAGGAAGAGGATCAGCCTCTGTCGCTCCGGCAACTGCTCAACCGCCGCCCGCACCAGGTCTCGTCGCTCTTCGCCCGAGCCCGAAGAAGCTGCGATCGGAGCGTCCGCGTCGAGCGGCCGCGACGCGTGTGCCCGCGCATCGCGCGCCGCGTTCACGACGATCCGCCAGACCCAGGCCTCCAGCGGGCCGTCGCCAGCGAACGAATCTCGCGCCCGAACCGCGCGTACGAAGGCTTCCTGCACGACATCCTCGGCCGCGTCGCGTCCGCCGACGATCGCAGCGGCGACGCGGCGGAACTCGCAAAGCCGCCGCTCGTATAGACCTCGCAAATCGATGAGGCTCGCGCCTCTCGCTCTAGCCATCACCCAACATGACCGATTCGGAAGATCGCTTCTTTAGACCTCCGGCGCTCGGGCTGATCGTTGCTCAATGGGGTTGTCTCTCCGGCTGATACCGCTGAGCCGATCAGCATCAACGCGGCCGCGATCCGCCAGCTTATTGCTGAGGCGGGCCAAGTCGAGACGAGGAGGTCAGGTGAGCTGGCATGGCTAGCCGGGCCGGCGCCGCTTCCCTCAATCGGGTCGCCGCGAGAGCACAAGATCCTCGGAGCTGAGTGGCCGTGTCCGCAGGCACTGCCCCAGCAGGCGGTAGAAGACGAGGCCCCGGTTGCGGCTCGCGCGCGGAAAGCGGCGTGGGCCAGCGCCGAAGGCGAAGCGGCGTCGGCGAACTGCGAAACCGTAGCCTCAGCCGAGCGGAGAAGCGACGGCGATCTTGTCCGAGCTGGGCACGAGCATCACGACCGTGCCCCGCTTCACGTGCCGGCCGATCGCGGGCGTCTGGCCCTCGATCGTGTCGGCCATCAGGAAGCCGTTGGTCGGGCGGGGCTTCGCGCCGTCCTCCCAGCGCCAGCGGAGACCGTGCTGCGCGAGCAGCTTCTGCGCGCTCGCACTGTCCAGGCCGATCAGGTTCGGCACGACGACCTCGCTCGCCTGCTGCTTCGTCCCGCCGCAACCGGCCAGAAGCGCGGCGACGGCGATCGTTCCAAGTCCAAGAGCGGCAGTCTTCATCGCTTTCATTCTGCTCCAAGCACGTCGTGATGCGCATCGACTAGCCGTAAGGCCGGTGGTAGCCCAGTCACTCGCGGCTGCTCTTCCACTTCTTGTATTCGCGCGAGTACTCCTTCCAGCCGTTCATCAGCATCAGCGCCGGGCTCTGCAGCCGCTGACGCGCGACCTCCTTGCCCCGTGCGTCATAGGCGACGACGATGTAGGGGAAGTTCTCGAACGGCGGCATGTAGAGAGCGGGCGAGCCGCCGAGGATGTTGTTGTTGCGCAGGCGAAGCGGCAGCGAACCTCCGTTCCAGATCACCTCGACCCGCGCCGCCCGCAGGCTCGGCAGCACCGCTCCTTCCACGATCGGCGGCACCCAGTTCGTCGGGACGCCACTCTTCAGACGGCGACTGACGCTCACGCTGATGGTGAGCGGTACCTCACGCGATGCACGCGGACGTCTGCCGCCGTTCGTACTGCAGCCACCACCGCCGTTGTTATCAGAGGCTGAGCGTGCGACCGGGCTGTGATCGATCGTCAGGAACTCACACCAGCCGCCCGTCGAGGAGGGCGAAGTCCAGGCGTGTGCGTAGAAGCCGTTCCCTACTGGGGCGGAGACGAGCAAGCTGGCCTGATCAAGGACGGGCTCCGACCACTCGAAGCCGAGCAGGCTACGCAGGCCACTGCTGAAGGCGAGTGCTGGGGCGGCAACCGCTAGCACGACGGCAACTATCAGCGCCGGGCGGCGACCGCGAGGGCGCTGCGGCCTCGGCCGCGAACTGGCCCGTCGGACGACGTCACCCCAGTCCGGCAGCTCCGTTTCCGCCTCGGGCGCGAGCCGCTCCAACTCCTCCCTGATCACCGGCTCGACGTCAATCACTGGCAACCACCTCCTCCTGCAGAGCACGCCTGATGGCTCGATGCGCAGCAGCGAGTGTCGCGCTGACTGTCCCAACCTCGATGCCGAGCACGCTCGCGATCGAGCGGTAGTCGAGGTCGGCGTAGTAGCGGAGAAAGATCGCGTGCCGCTGCCGCTCCGGAAGCGCCGCGATCAAAGGAGCAAGCTCGGCTACCCGCGGCGGCTCGGGCTGGGGCGACTCGGCGAGCGACTCCTCGACGAGCGGCGCGCGAGCGGCAGTACGAGCCGCGTTTACGACGATCCGCCAGATCCAGGCTGCGAGAGGACCGTCGCCGCGGAAGCTGTGGCGGGCGTCAATCGCCCGTGCGAACCCGTCCTGCACCGCCTCGACCGCGCGCTCCCGATCGCCCGTGATGGCCCGTGCGGCCCGCACGTAGCTCTGGTAGTCCCGCAAATAGAGGGCCTCCAACTCGCAGAGCAGACGGTCGTGACGGCGGCGCATCTACGGGTAATGATGCGGATTCATGGCTCGTTGTTTAGCCAGTTCACCGAAGCCACGTTTCCCGCGCGCTCCCCGGCTCTACTCACCAAAGACGCACCAAGTCGGAACCGAAACCGAGACGCTCACGCCTCCCCATCGTCGGGGAAGATTCCGAGCAGATCCCGCCTAGAGACCGCGCAGCAGCTCGAGGAGCTCCGCGGGGCCGCCGACCACGACGTCGGCGGTCTCCGCGAGCTGCCGCGGCGCCTCGTCCGAGGCGACCGCCACGCGCACGGCCAGCTCGAGCCGGTCGAGGGCGTGGAACGCATCGAGGTCGGTCGCGTCGTCGCCGGCGTAGAGCGCGCGCCGCAGGCCGCGCTCGCCCAGCAGCCGCAGCACCGCCGTTCCCTTGTCCGCCGCGAGCGGCGGGCGCACCTCGAGCACCTTGCGGCCGAAGCGGGGCAGGAACCCCTCTGCCCGCGCCCGCTCCGCGACCCTGTCGAGGTAGGCCCGGGCCGCCTCCTCGTCCACGGCAACCCGGTAGTGAAAGGAGAGCGTCAGCCGCTTGCCTTTCTCCGCAGGCCAGTCCACGGTGGCCGCGAAGGCGGCGAGCCGCCCGGCCCACGCCTCGGCCTCCGGCTCGAGCTCGAGGCCGTGCTCGCCCGCATAGACGAGCCCCTCGACGCCGACGACGCGGGCGGCGTCGCCGGCGGGGCGGCCGCTGAGGCAGCCGACGAGCGCGTAGCGGTCGCGCAGGCGGGCGAGCTCGGCGCGGGTCTCCGGCGGCACGCAGGCGTCCTCCGGCCGGTCGGCGATCGGCGCGAGCGTGCCGTCCACGTCGAGGATCAGCGCCGCGCTTTCCGGCTCGGCGGCGAAACGGTCGAGCAGGGGCGAGCCGGGCATGTGCCTAGGATACGGCGATGCTGAAGCTCCTTTCGATCGGCCTCGTCGCCGGCCTCTTCTCGGCGCTCTTCGGCGTCGGCGGCGGCATCGTGATCGTGCCGCTCCTGATCCTCGTCGCCCGCTTTCCGGAACGGCCGGCGACGGCGACCTCGCTTGCCGCGATCGGGATCACGGCGCTCGCGGGCACGATCTCCTACGCCTCCCGAGGTCACGTGGACATCGCCTACGCGGCGCTCCTCGGCCTCCCCGCGGCAGCGGGCGCGATCGCCGGCTCGATCCTGCAGCAGCGGCTCCACACGCGTGTCCTCAACTACGGCTTCGCCGCGCTCCTCGCCGGCGTCGCAGCCTGGCTGCTGGTGGGATGAGCCCCGCCACGATCGCCGTCGGGCTCACCCTCGGCTTCGCGGCGGGGATGCTCGCAGGGCTCTTCGGCGTCGGCGGCGGCATTCTCTTCGTGCCGACGCTCGTCGGCCTCGGCCTCGGCCAGCTCGACGCGGAGGCGACGTCGCTGCTCGCGATCCTGCCGACGGTGGCGGCGGGGGTCTGGCGCCAGTCGAGCTACGGGCACATGCGCTGGCGCTCGTCGCTCTGGCTCGGGCTGGCGTCCGTCGCCGGCGTCGAGCTCGGGGTGCTGATCGCCACCTCGCTTCCGGAGCACGTCCTGCGCCGTCTCTTCGGCGCGCTCGTGCTCGGCGTCGCCGGGCAGCTCGCCTGGCGGGCGTCGCGTCCTGCGCGCTAGCGCGCCGCGAGACTGAGGCAGAGCACGAAGGCGAAGCCCGCGAGCGTCAGGCCGACCCGCCTCGGCGAGGGGTGCTCGTGCGCGTGGGGCAGCAGGTCGGTCGCGCCCATGAAGAGGAAGAAGCCGGCATAGACCGAGAGCGCAACGCCGAGCGTGTTCTCGGAGACGGTGAGCACCGTCCCGGCGGTCGCGCCGACGAGCGGCGCCAGCGCGTCGATCGAGAGCCAGCGGAGGGCCGCCCGGCGGTCGCCCGACTGGCGAAGGACGAAGCTGACGGTGTTCATGCCGTCGGCGAAGTCGTGCGAGACGACGGCGAGGAAGACGAGCAGGCCGGCCGCGTTCGAGAGCTGGAAGGCGAGCCCGATGCCGAGGCCGTCCATGAGGCTGTGCAGCGAGAGCCCCGTGGCGCCGAGCGCTCCGACGCGAGCGTGCGCGTGCACGTGCTCGGTGTCGTCCCGGTGGTGGAGGACGAGCAGCCGCTCGGCGAGGAAGAAGAAGACGAACCCGCCGCCGGCGAGCAGGCCGACGTTGCGGGGATCGGAGATCGAGTCGATCGCCTCGGGCAGCACCTCGAACAGGGCCACCGCGACGACGATGCCGCCCGTCAGGGCGATCACCGTCTGCAGCTCGCGCGCGAGCCGCATCGCCACGAAGCCGCCCGCGAGCGTGGAGAGCACCGTCAGTCCGGCGAGCGGGATTGCGATCACCGCGTAACCCTAGATGGTTGCTGCCACGATCTAGTCGTCGTGTGGCTCACCGATACTTGGGGGACGGTGACAGACTCCATCGTCCGCCTGCGCCTGCTCGCCCTCACCGCCGCCGCCGCGGGGGCCGCGGCGATCGCCGTCCACGGACCGGCGGTCGCGCCGCCGCTGCTCGCCGCGTTCCGCCCGGACGCCGCCCGCGACCTGCCGGGCGAGCGGCCGACCTACCCGGCGGGCCCGGTGCGACGGCTTCCCGCCGGGCTGCGCTCCGCTCTCACGCCGGGAGGTCGCACCTTCCCGGTCTACGGCGGCGCCTCGTTCGGCGACACGTTCGGCGCGGCGCGGGACGGGGTCGGCTGGCACCACGGGGAGGATCTCTTCGCCTCCGTGGGGACGCCGGTCGTGGCCGTCGCCGGCGGGGTCGTCTTCTCGGCCGGTCGGAACCGCCTCGGCGGCTTCCGCCTGTGGCTCCGGGACGCCCGCGGCACCGAGTACTACTACGCGCACTTGTCCGCCTACTCGCCGCTCGCGGTCAACCTCGGGTTCGTGCAGGCGGGCGACGTGCTCGGCTTCGTCGGCGCGACGGGTGACGCCCGCGGCACGCCGCCGCACCTTCACTTCGAGATCCACCCCGCGGGCCTGCGGGACCTCGGCTACGACGGCGTCGTCGACCCGGCGCCGTTCCTCGCCGCCTGGGAGCGGCGCGCCGGCCGCCCGCCGCTGCAGGCGGCCGCGCCCCCGCGCTCGCTTGCCTCCAGGCGTCCGGGCTAGCTCTCGGGCGTCGCCTCGCCCTCTTCGCCGCCGATCAGGTCGAGCAGCCACTTGCGCGTCGCCGGCCCCGTCACCGGGTTGAAGAGGACGCCCGCGGCGATCCCGGAGAGCAGGAGCATCCGGCTGCGGGCCCGATGCGCCTCCTCCTTGCCCTGCAGCCGGTCGGCCGCGTGGCGCAGCTCGTCGATCGCCTTGCGCAGGTTCTCCTGGACGTCCTTGTCGGAGACGACCTTCGAGGCGGCCTTGCCGACGCCGTTGCCGGTGGTCAGGTCGCCGTAGATCTCGCGCGCGGCGGCGAACGCCTCGCGCAGGCTGTCGCGGAGCTCCTCGTCGCGGAGCGCGCGGTCGACGTACGGCCGTACCGTCTCCACGCCGTCGAAGAGCTTGTCCTTTCCCTTGGCCATGGGGCCCGTCCTTTCGCTCGCTGTCCCACCTGTAGTTGTAGCGCGCATAGAGTGCGAACGTGAGGCTCGTCAAGCGCGTTCTGAAGATCCTCGCCGCCGCCCTCGCCGTCGCGCTCTACGTCTGGTTCGCGGCGGTGCGCAGCGTGCCCGCCGTCAGGCGCCGGAAAGCCGCACGCCGCGGCGCCGCGTAGGTGCATACGCCTCCCGTCATCCGCGGCGCCGCCGCCGTTCGCGGCGGCAGCCTCGTCTTCGGGCTGTTCCTGTTCGCGCTCGGGATCGTGCTGCTGCTCGAGGCCCGGCTCGGGCTCTCGCCCTGGGACGTGCTGAACCAGGGGCTCGCGGAGCAGACGCCGCTCACGTTCGGGACGGCGAACATCGCGATCGGGCTGCTCGTGCTCGTCCTCTGCTGGCGGCTCGGGGCGCGGATCGGCATCGGCACGGTGGCGAACGCGGTCCTCATCGGCGCCTTCATCGAGGGGCTCGTGCGCATTCCGGCGCTCGGGGACCTCTCCGGCGCGCCGCTCGGCGCCCGCGCAGCGCTGATGCTCGGCGGCATCCTCGTGATCGGGCTCGGCTCGGCCTTCTACATCGGCGCGTCGCTCGGCGCGGGCCCGCGCGACTCGCTGATGCTCGTGCTCGCGCGGCGCACGCGCGTGCGAATCGGCGTCGCGCGCACCGCGCTCGAGCTCGCCGCCACCGGCGTCGGCTGGGCGCTCGGCGGCACCGTCGGGATCGGCACCGTCGCCTTCGCGGCGCTCGTCGGGCCGGCGGTCGAGCTCGCCTTCGCCCTGCTCGCGCGCTCGCCGCTCGTGGTGGCCGAAGTACCATCCCCGGCATGACACCCCCTAAAGGCCTGATCTGCGCGGGGGGCGAGGCGACGCGGCTCGCCGAGCTGACGCGCGTGACGAACAAGCACCTGCTGCCGGTGGGTCGCTGGCCGATGGTCTACTACCCACTCCAGCTGCTCCAGCTCGCGGACGTGCGCGAGGTGCTGATCGTCACCGGCCAGGGGCACGCGGGCGACTTCATCGACCTCCTGGGCGACGGGCGCGTGCGGGAGCGCGACGGCGACGGCCTGCTCTTCGACCTCGACCTGACGTACAAGGTGCAGACCGAGCCGGGCGGGATCGCCCAGGTCGTCGGCATGGCCGAGAGCTTCGCCGCCGGCGAGAAGCTCGTCGTGTGCCTCGGCGACAACCTGTTCGAGGTCGCGGAGACGGCCGCGATCCGGGAGTGGGCCGGCGGCGACGGCGGCGCGCTCGTCTTCGTCAAGGACGTGCCCGACCCCGAGCGCTTCGGCGTCGTCGTCTACGGCGACGGTGGGCGGGTCGTGGACGTCGTCGAGAAGGCGGGTGTCGTGGACCTGCGCTACGAGGCGCCGCCGACGAGCGACGCAGTGGTCGGCCTCTACTGCTACGACGCCGAGGTGTTCGACACGATCCGAGCCCTCGAGCCCTCGAGCCGCGGCGAGCTCGAGATCACCGACGTGAACCGGGCCTACGCAGAGCGTGGGCGGCTGGAGGCGCGACGCATCGGCGGCTGGTGGCGCGACGCCGGCACGCACGAGTCCCTCGCCGAGATCGGCGCGCTGATCGAGCGCACCGGGGCGAACAGGCCGGCGTGATCGACGGCGTCAGGCTGATTCCCCTGCGCCGCGTCGAGGACGAGCGCGGCTGGTTCGTCGAGCTCCGCCGCGACTCGCTGCTGCCGAGGCCGATGAAGCAGACGAACGTCTCGTTCTCGCGCCGCGGCGTCGTCCGCGGCCTCCACTTCCACGAGCGCGGCCAGGACGACCTCTTCGTCTGCCTGCAGGGGACGGCCCGCGTGGTCGTGCTCGACCGCGAGAGCGGCGAGGCGATGCACGTGGACATCGGCGAGGCCAACCCCGTCGCGGTCTACATCCCCGGGCGCCTCGCGCACGGCTTCGAGGCGCTCACCGACGTGCTTTTCCTCTACCACGTGACCGAGGAGTACGACCCCGCCGACCCCGACGAGCACACGATCGCGTGGGACGACCCCCGCGTTTCCCACCTGTGGACGACCGCCGAGCCGATCCTGTCAGCGCGGGACGCCGCCGCGTCCTGATCACCGGCGCGGGCGGCCAGCTCGGCCGCGCGCTCGCCTCTGCCTTCGCGGGCGACGACGTGCTCGCCCTCGATCGAGCCGGCTGGGACGTGACGCTGCCGGCGCCCGCGGGCCTGCCGGAGCTCGACCTCGTCCTGCACTCGGCCGCCTGGACGGACGTGGACGGCGCCGAGGACGACCCGCAGGAGGCCGCCGCGGTCAACGTCGGGGGCACGGCGCACGCGGCCGAGCTCGGCGCGCCGCTCGTCACCTTCTCCACCGACTACGTCTTCGATGGGCGCAAGCGGGAGCCGTACGTCGAGTCGGACGCGCCGCGCCCGCTCGGCGCGTACGGCCGGACGAAGCTGCACGCGGAGGCCGCCGCCGGCGAGCGCGCGTGGATTCTGCGCAGCTCCTGGCTCTTTGGCCCGACCGGGAAGAACTTTCTCCGCACGATGCTGCGGCTCGGCGCCGAGCGCGACGAGGTCGCGGTCGTGGACGACCAGGTTGGCTGCCCGACCTACGTCGGCCATCTCGCCGAGGCGACCCGCGCGCTCGTCGAGCTGCCCACCGGGATCTGGCACCTCGCCGCGGGCGGCGAGTGCAGCTGGGCCGAGTTCGCCGAGGCGATCTTCGAGGAAGCCGGGCTCGACTGCCGTGTGCGGCGGATCACGACGGCGGAGTACGGGGCAAGGGCCCTGCGGCCGGCGTACTCCGTCCTCCGCAGCGAGCGGCCGCAGGCGCCACACCTGCCGCACTGGCGCGAGGGCCTGCGCGAGTGCCTGGCCGCGCTCCGGGCCGCGGGCTAATCCAAGGGTCAGACCCCTGGCCGGGGCCGCCGCGGACGCGTCCAGGGGTCTGGAACTGATCTCAGAATGACCGCGCGAGGATGAGGATCATGCCGAGGTGGAGGAAGGCGAGGTAGTTGTCGTCTTTGCAGTCGCGGCGGGTAGCGATCCGGCGTTTCGCTTTCAGCCAGGCGTTGGTTCGCTCGACCGGCCAGCGGTGGCGTGCCTGGGGATCGGCGGTCTTGAGCCGTCGTTTCTTGCCTCGCCAGACCTCGCGGGTTGGAGTGCCGTCGGGGATCGGCTCGCCGGGGCGGCGCGGCTGGCTGATCCGCGGCTCGATCCGACGCTCGCGCAGCGCCTGCTCGAGCGCTTTGGAGGCATAGCCGCGATCGGCCCACAACTCCTCGGGCTGGATCCCTCGCGCGGCGAGCGCGTCGAGGAGCGGCAGCAGGTGTCGTCGCTCGTTTTCGTTGCCGGCGGCCAGCCGGATCGCGAGCGGCTGCCCGTGCGCGTCTACGGCGAGGTGGTAGCGGCTACCAGGCCGTCCGAGCAGCGTGCGCGCGACCTTCTCGCCCCCTTTTTCGCATCGACGGTCGAGGCATCGACGATCACCCGCGACCAATCGAGCTTCTCGGCCCCGGCAAGCTGCTCCTGCAGCACCCGCAGCGCCTGCTCCAACAGCCCGCGCCGCGACCACTCCTCCAACCTGCGCCGACAGGTCTCACCGCTGGGCAGGCCCAGCTCACGGTAGGGCACCTCCAGCCAGGGCGTGTCGGTGTAGAGCACAAACAAGACCCCTTCCAGACACGCACGCGCCGGGTAGCGGCAGCGGCCCGGATGACGGAATCGACGTGGCGGGTCGGCAAGCAGCGGCCCCAGCCGCTGCCACAGCGCATCAGAGACACGCCACTTCAAAGGCTTCGAACGACCCACCCGCCGCTTACGAGGTTGAGCATCTGATCTCTTCATAGCAGCCGGGTTCGACAGCAACCCCCGGGTCCCTGCTCAATCTGAGATCAGTTCCTGACCCTTGGCGGCGGGCGGTACCCTTCGCCGGATGCGCGTGCTCGTCACCGGCGGTGCCGGCTTCATCGGCTCGCACTTCGTGAGGCGCCTCGCCGCGGGCGGGGACGAGGTCGTCGTGCTCGACCGCCTCACCTACGCCGGCAACCGCGCGAACCTCGACGGTGTGGACGCCGAGCTCGTCGTCGGCGACATCGCCGACCCCGAGGCGGTCGCCCGCGCCGGGCGGGGCTGCACGGCGGTCGCGAACTTCGCCGCCGAGACGCACGTCGACCGCTCGATCCTCGGCTCGGCCGAGTTCATCCACACCGACGTCCTCGGCACGCAGGTGCTGCTCGAGTGGGCCCGTGGGACGGGCGCCCGCTACGTCCAGGTCTCGACGGACGAGGTGTACGGCGACCTCGCGGGCGGCGGCTCCTCGCGCGAGGACGACCCGCTCCGCCCGTCGAGCCCGTACAGCGCCTCGAAGGCCGGCGGCGACCTGCAGGTGCTCGCGTACGTCCGCACGTACGGCGTCGACGCCTCGATCACCCGCGGTGCGAACACGTACGGCCCGAACCAGTACCCGGAGAAGCTGATCCCGCTCTTCGCCACGAACGCGCTCGACGGCCTGCCGCTGCCCGTCTACGGCGACGGCCGCCAGCGGCGCGAATGGCTGCACGCCGACGACCACTGCGCGGCGGTCGAGCTCGTCCTGCGCGAGGGCGGCGCGGGGGAGATCTACAACGTCGGCGGCGAGGAGCGCGAGAACCTCGATGTCACCGAGCGGATCCTCGCCACGACGGGTGCCGACCCGTCCCTCGTCACGCACGTCGAGGACCGGGCCGGGCACGATCGCCGTTACTCGCTCGACGACGCGAAGCTGCGGGCGCTCGGCTGGACGCAGCAGCGCTCGTTCGAGGAGGGGCTCGCCGAGACGGTCGCCTGGTACCGCGCCAACCGCTCGTGGTGGGAGCCGATCAAGAGCGGCGAGTACCGCGCCTACTACGAGCGGCAGTACGCGGCGCGCCTCGGCGGTTGAAGCGGACTTGAAGGTTCCGTAAAGAACTCGGGTCTCGGCACCCCTCTCGGGTAGCCTCAACCCGGGGTTCGCAATGCGGCGCACGCTCGTCTCCCTCATCGCCCTCGTCTCGACGCTCGTCCTCGCCGCGGCCGCCGCGCCGCAGGCCGAGCCGCCGCAGGCCGTCGTCGCGACGACGTTCCTGATCAGCGGCCACGGCTGGGGCCACGGCGCCGGGATGAGCCAGTGGGGCGCGCGCGGCTTCGCGCAGGAGGAGGGCTGGACGTACGACCGGATCCTCGCCTACTACTACCCCGGCACCGAGCTGCAGCAGGCGAAGGTGGCGAAGGTGCGCGTCCTCCTCGCCGAGAACGCGAAGGCGCTGGCCGTCTCCTCCACCGCGCCCTTCCGCGTGCGCGACGCTGCCGCGACGACCTACGACCTGCCCGCGGGCGAGCTCAAGATCGGGCCGGACCTGACGCTGCCCGTGGACGGGACGCCGACGGCGCTCCGGGGCCCGCTCGTCTTCCAGCCGGGATCGGGCGCCCTGCTCGCGCTCGGCGGCAAGGCCTACCGAGGCGAGCTCCAGGTCGTCTCGACCGGCAAGCGCCTGGCGGCGATCGACTACGTCGGCCTCGAGCAGTACGTCTGGGGCGTCGTGCCAGGGGAGATGCCCGCCGACTGGCCGCCGGAGGCGCTGAAGGCGCAGGCCGTCGCCGCGCGCTCGTACGCGCTCTCGCAGCGAGTGAAGGGCGCCGGCTTCGACCTCTACGCCGACGTGCGCAGCCAGGTCTACCTGGGCGCCCAGGGCGAGGACCCGCGCACGACCGCCGCCGTGAAGGCCACCGCGGGCCGGGCGCTCTTCTACGGCGGCAAGGTGGCGATCGCCCTCTTCAGCTCGAGCTCGGGCGGCCAGACCGCCGACTCGTCCGAGGTGCTGAACGAGCCGCAGCCGTACCTCGTCTCGGTGCACGACCCGCACGACACGCTCTCGCCCTGGCACACCTGGGGCCCGGTCGCGATCACCGCGGCCAAGGTACGCAGGGCGCTGAGGCTCGTCGGGCCGGTGCTCGACATGAAGGTCGTGCCGACGCCCTCCGGGCGCGTGCGGGCCGTGAACGTGACGACGGGAGCGAGCGGCGCGACCGTGTCCGGCGGCGCCCTCCGGTTCGGGCTCGGGCTGCGCTCGACGTGGCTCACGATCGGCACGCTGACCCTCCAGCGACCGGGCGACCCGGTGTCCTACGGCGGGCCGCTGACGCTCAGCGGGGCGATCCGCGGCGTCCAGAAGGTCTCCCTCCAGGCCCGCTTCGCCGACCTGCGGGCGTGGGGGCCCGTGGCCGACTTCGCGCCGGCGGCCGACGGCACCTTCTCCGTCGTCGTCAGGCCGACCGCCACGACGCTCTACCGGCTGGCCGGCCCGGACGGGCTGGGGCCGGTGCTGACGGTCCCCGTGGCGCCCCTCGTCAGCCTGAGCCGGGGCCCGGGCCGCGGCGTCCTGACCGGCACCGTGGCTCCGGCTGTGCCCGCGGCGCTCGTCGAGATCCAGCAGCTCCAGGACGACGGCGGGTGGGCGGCGGTCTACCAGACCTACACCGACGAGCGCGGCGCCTTCCGCGCCCGGCTCGAGCTCGTGCCCGGCGCGTACCGCGCGTGGGTCGCGCCGGAGCAGGGCCTCGCCGAGGGAATCTCGCCGCAGCTCGAGATCGCGGCACCGTGATCCGCGTCGCGCTCGTCGCGCTCGCCGCGCTCGTCCTCGCGTCCGCCGCGGCGGCCTGGGCCCCCAACGACCCGCTTCTGGCGCGGCAATGGTACGCGACCCAGAACCGCGCCTTCGACTTCTGGCCCGAGCCGCCGCTCCTGCCGCCGGTGCGCGTCGCCGTGATCGACTCCGGGATCGACGCCGGGCATCCCGAGTTCGCCGGCAAGATCGTCGCCGCGAAGAGCTTCGTCGGCGGCTCGGCGCTCACGGACGAGCAGGGTCACGGGACGTTCGTCGCCGGCGTGATCGCCGCGGCCGCGGACAACGCCCTGGGGATCGCGGGCCTCGCGCCTGCCGCCGAGCTGCTCATCGCCAAGGTCGTCACCGGCGACCGGGACATCTCGGTCGAGGCCGAAGCCAAGGCGATTCACTGGGCCGTCGACAAGGGAGCCCGCGTGATCAACATGAGCCTCGGCGGCGTGCGCGACCCGCTCGATCCCGACCGGGACACGTTCTCGCCGGTCGAGCGCGACGCGATCGCGTACGCGACGAGCCACGGCGTCGTCGTCGTCGCGGCCGTCGGCAACTCCGACGCGGCGCCCGGTATGCCATGGCGGTACGCGAGCTACCCGGCGGCGCTGCCGCACGTGCTCGGTGTCAGCGCGCTCGCGAAGGACGGCTCCTCGCCCGCCTTCTCGAACCGCGACGCGATCTACAACGACATCGCCGCTCCCGGCGAGGAGATCCTCTCGACGCTGCCGCTCGCGCTCACCGGCGAGAGCCCTGCCTGCGTCGAGCAGGGCTACTCCTCCTGCGGCCCGGAGGAGTACCGGCAGGCGGAGGGCACGTCCTTCGCCGCGCCGCAGGTGAGCGCCGCCGCCGCGACGCTGCTGGCCGTGCGCCCGTCCTTGCGGCCCGAGCAGGTGCTCGCGATCCTCGAGCGCAGCGCCGTGGACGCGACCCCGGCGAACGGCTGCCAACGCTGCCTCGAGTCGCGCGACTCGTACACCGGCTGGGGCCGGCTCGACGTCGCCGCCGCGCTCGGGGCGCTCGCCGGCGAGCTGCCCCGAGCCGACGCCTACGAGACGAACGACGACGCCGGCGGCCAGGCTTACAGGCTCTTCTTCCGGGGCGCGGCGCGGAGCCTCGAAGCGACGCTCGACTACTGGGACGACCAGAACGACGTCTATGCCGTTCGCCTCGCGAAGGGGCAGGCGCTCTACGCCGGCCTGCGCGGCCCGCCCGGAGCGGACGCGGCGCTCGCGGTCTGGAGCCCGGAGACGGCGAGCGTGGACGATCTTCGTCGCCAGGAGCTGCGGGTGCGCGGGTCGTCGCGCCCCGGCCCGCGCCAGTACCTCGCCTACCGCGCCCCCGCGACCGGCTGGTACTTCCTGCAGGTGAAGCTCGCCTCGCCGGGCGCCGGCCTCTACAAGCTGACGCTCGTCAAGGCCTAGCCCGGGAGCAGCTCGTCCTCGGCGACCTCGCGCAACACACGCGCGGGGTTCCCGACGACGACGGCGCGCGGCGGCACGTCCTTCGTGACGACCGCGCCGGCGCCGACGAACGCCTCCTCGCCGACCTCGATCCCCGGGCAGAGGATCGCGCCGCCGCCGATCCGGGCGCCGCGGCGGATCGTCGGGCCCTTGACCAGCTCGTGCCGGCGCTCGGTCCGGCCCATGAAGTTGTCGTTCGTCGTCACGACGCAGGGGGCGATGAAGACGTGCTCCTCGAGCGTCGAGTAGGCGGTGATGTACGCGTCGGCCTGGATCTTCGTCAGCGCGCCGATCGTCGTGTCGTTCTCGACGAGCGAGCCGCGGCCGATCACGACGTCGTCGCCGATCGCGCAGCGCTCGCGGACGCAGGCCTGGTCGCCGACGATCACGCGTGCCCCGAGCGTCGTGCCGGCGAAGACGATCGCTCCGGTAGAGACGATCGTGCCCGGCCCGAGCTCGGCCGGTGGCAGCGGCTCGCGCTTCGCGGTCGAGCGCGGCGAGAGCACCGGCTGCTTCCCGACGACCGCGCCCTCGAGCACCCGCACGCCCTCGCCGAGCACCGTCCCCGGGTAGACGATCGCCGTCGCGTGGATCTCAGCCGGCACGCAGCGACTCCGTCAGCCGCTCGAGCGCGCGCACGACGACCGCCCCGTCCGCGGCGACCTTCGCCCTGTCGCCCTCGCCCGCGATCAGGCGCAAGAACGCCTGGCACTCGAGCTTCAGCGGCTCGTCGTTCGCGATCTTCGGGCAGAAGATGTCGCCCGTCCGCGTCACCCATTCGCCGTAGCTCTCAGACGGCTGCAGCGGCGCCTTGTCGTAGACGGTGATCTTGCGCTCCAGCTCCATGTCGTCGAAGACGGCCATCTTCTCGCGGCCGACGACGGTCATCTTCCTCATCTTGTGGGGGTCGAGCCAGGAGAGGTGCATGTGCGCGATCTTCCCCGAGGGGAAGCGCAGGTAGCAGAAGACGACGTCCTCGACGCCCGGGGTGAGGAACGCGTTGCCGTGCGCGACCGCCTCGACCGGCTCCTCGCCGACGAGCCAGAGGATCACCGAGAGGTCGTGGACGCCGAGCGACCAGAGCGCGTTCTCGTTCGTGCGCACGATGCCGAGGTTCTGACGGTTGCCGTAGACGCAGAGCACGTCGCCGAGCGCGCCGGCGTCGATCAGCTCCTTCAGCTTCAGCACGCCCGGGTGGTAGAGGAGGAGGTGGCCGGGCATCAGCACGAGGTCCCGCTCCGCCGCGAGCGCGACGAGCTCCTCCATCTCGGCCCCGTGCATCGCCGGCGGCTTCTCGACCAGCACGTGCTTGCCCGCCTCGAGCGCCTGCTTCGCGAGGGAGTAATGGGTCGGCACCGGCGTCGCGATCACGACCGCTTCGAGCGACGGGTCTGCGAGCACCTCCTCGAAGTCGCCGGTCGCGCGGGCGTGCGGGTGCCGCGCCGCGAACCGCTCGCGCTTCGCGCCGTCGAGGTCGCAGAGCCATACGAGCTCGGCGAGGTCGTCGAAGTTGCGCGCGAGGTTCGGCCCCCAGTAGCCGAGCCCCGCGACCGCGACGCGCGTCACAGCTTCCAGACCTTGCCGTTGCGCGTACCGTTGCCGCCCGTCGCGTTGCGGAAGTCCACGACGACCTTCGCCTGCTCGACGAGCGCCTCGTAGTCGATCCCGGAGTGGGCGGTGACGATGACGACGCAGTCGTGGGCCGCCGGCTCGAGCGGCACGGAGCGCAGGCCGAGCTCGCGCAGCTCGGGCACGTGCGGGTCGTGGTACGAGACCGCTGCGCCGGCGTTCCGGAGCAGCTCGATGATCTTCAGCGCCGGCGACTCGCGCATGTCGCCGATGTCGGCCTTGTAGGCGACGCCCAGCACGAGCACCTTCGCGTCCTTGACCGAGAGCCCGGCGCCGTGGTTCAGCGCCTGCGAGACGAGCGAGCGGCAGTGGTAGGGCATGTTGTTGTTGACCTCGCCCGCCAGCTCGATGAAGCGCGTCGTGAAGTCGAACTCCCGCGCCTTCCACGTCAGGTAGAAGGGGTCGATCGGGATGCAGTGGCCGCCGAGGCCCGGCCCCGGCTTGAAGCTCATGAACCCGAACGGCTTCGTGGCGGCGGCCTCCACGACCTCCCAGACGTCGATCTTCATCCGCTCGCAGAGCATCGCCAGTTCGTTCACGAGCGCGATGTTGACCGAACGGAAGATGTTCTCGAGCAGCTTCGTCAGCTCGGCCACATCGGGCGAGGAGACCCGGTGCACCGTGTCGATCGCGGCGCCGTACAGCTCGGCGGCGCGCTCGGTGCAGGCGTCGGTGATTCCGCCGACGACCTTCGGCACGTTCTTCGTCGTGAAGTCGGTGCGGCCGGGATCCACGCGCTCCGGCGAGAAGGCGAGGTTGAAGTCCTCGCCGGCCTTCAGGCCCGTGCGCTCGAGGATCGGCAGCAGCTCCTCCCGCGTCGTGCCCGGATAGGTCGTGGACTCGAGCACGACGAGGTGGCCCTTCCGCAGCCGCTTCGCGATCTGCTCGGTCGCGGAGAGAACGATCGAGAGGTCGGGCTCGCGCTGCTTCGAGAGCGGCGTCGGCAGCGCGATCAGGATCGCGTCGGCGTCGCGGAGGACGTCGTAGTCGGTCGTCGCCGTGAGGCCGTTCTCGACGAGGCGCCGCAGCGCCTCCGAAGGGACGTCCTCGATGTAGCTGTCGCCGCGGTTCAGCATGGCGACGCGGGACTCGTCCACGTCCACGAGCACGACCGACTTGCCGGCCTCCGCGAAGACCTGCGCGAGGGGGACGCCGACGTAGCCGGCACCCACGATTGCCACGTCGTAGGTCATCGGGGGGGAAGCCTAGATGATTGATTCCCAATCACCGCACCCCCAGTGGGGGCCTGGGCACGGCGCATCGCGGC